>QWCJ01000076.1_pt1 | contig 78266 bp, 80 predicted proteins | sample 1972501 | NCBI WGS metagenome assembly QWCJ01 (sample SAMN09866711, study PRJNA288562) | Human vaginal metagenome isolate term2_vaginal, whole genome shotgun... | isolation source: vagina | host: Homo sapiens | place: USA: California
CCCGCCACGCCCCGTCGCCGCATAAAGCCCCAAAGACGAAGCCGACCAGCACACGCTGGCCGGCTCCTAGGCACGCCTAAGAAACTACTCCCAAGACTGCGCTCGTCAACATCGGTCTGGCACTTGACAAAAACATAGGGACACCCCCCTCATCATTTGTCAAGTTTCGGCCGGTCAACGGCCGAGCCCAAAGCTCCCCGTCAGCCCCACACACGAGAGCGCAAAATACCACACACCAGACCGCTATTGGCGTGACTTATCTCATATGGTTAGTTTCCGAATAAAAACATATTTTACCTATATCAAACTTAAGATGGATAACTATATGACACACCGCTAAGGAGATTCTTATGGCATGGATTTTACTTGCCGAACTTGCGGTAATGCTGGCGTGCATCTGGTTGGGTTCACGGCACGGTGGCATCGCCCTCGGCTTCTGGGGAGGCATCGGCCTTCTTATTCTGACATTTGTTTTTCGAGAGACACCGGCAAAGCCGCCTGTGGACGTGATGCTGATCATCCTGGCAGTCACGTGCGCGACAGCGACGATGCAAGCTGCCGGTGGTATTGATTTCTTCGTCCGGATGGCGGAGAAGATCATTAAGCGCTACCCGGAGCGCATCACGTTTATTGCTCCGATGGTGGCGTATATTTTTACGTTCGCTGCTGGTACCGGTCACATTTTGTACCCACTGTTGCCGGTTATTCACGATACGGCGCTTCGCAACGGTATCCGCCCCGAACGTCCAATTTCGGTCAGTGTTGTTGCAAGTTTGCAGGGCATTACTGCGTCCCCTGTGTCGGCTGCGATGGCTGCGTTCATTGTGGTAGTGGAGGGCGCAGGCTATTCACTTCCGAAGATTATGCTGATCGCGGTGCCGGCGACGATCGTCGGTGTGCTGGTGGCTTCGCTTGTGATGTTGCGGTACGGCAAGGAGCTGGAGGATGATCCGGAGTTCCAACGCCGTGTGGCAGCTGGTGAGGTTGAGGACATCCCGCTTCTCGTGAAGGCGCAGCGTAAGGCAAAGCGGGAGAAGATCTCTGTTGAGCAGGCGAAGGATCAGATCCTGGCTTCCTCAAAGGGCTCCGTGGCGGTGCTTGAGGAGACCGAAGGGGCGTCGGCAAGTATTGGTGCCGACGGCCGTCTCGAGGAGGACGTCACCGCTGAGAAGAATGGTGCACGGCCGGGCTCCCCGCGGATCACTGCTGCGATCTTCCTGGTAACCGTCGTGCTCGTCGTGATCTTTGGCGCAATTCCAGGACTTCGTCCTCCAGGGGAAGAAGGAAAGCCGTTGAGTATTGCGGTGCTGTTGCAGATTCTGATGCTCTCGGCAGCAGCGATCATGGTTGCGGTGACGCACGTGAAGGTCGGCGCGGTTGCTACCTCTTCTATTGCGAGGACCGGTTTGATCGCGATTGTGGGTATTTTCGGCCTCGCGTGGCTGGGCCTCACAGTTATTGAGGCGAATGAAGACTTTATCGTCGGCGGTCTTGAGGGTCTTGTTTCGCAGTACCCATGGATGTTCGCTATTGCCCTGTTTGCGTGCTCGATTGTGCTGTTCTCGCAGGCGTCGACAACACGCACGTTGATGCCGCTTGGTCTTTCCCTTGGGCTCGCGCCGGGTCTGTTGGCTGGTATGTGGCCGGCCGTCAACGGCGCATTCTTCCTGCCGACGTACGGCACGATCGTTGCGGCGATCAACTTCGACCGGACTGGTACTACCCGAATCGGAAAATTTGTATTCAATCACTCGTTCATGCTGCCGGGCGTAGTGGCGATCGTCGCCGCTGTCGCTACAGGCATGGCACTTGGCTCCATATTTGGTTAAAAGAAAGGAATCATTATGTGTGATCTGCACGAACCAACTCCCCCGAACCCTGCGTTTACGCAGCATCTCGCTGCAGAGACGCAGATCGCTAAGGAGACAATGCGCTACCATGAGCCGACGGCTGAAGGTGCGCCAAAGGAGCTGTGCGATCGGCTCGAAGAACTTGTCGACGCCCACTCCGACACCATCATCGGATTGTCTCAATACCTACATGCGAACCCAGAAACCGCATTTGAAGAATACGGTTCGGTCAAGCGCATCGCTGAAATCCTGAAGGAACATGACCTTGATGTCGAGGTCGGCGTCTACGGAGTAGAGACCGCGTTCGAGTCCCACCTCGTCAACGGGGACGGCCCAACAATCGCGATCCTGTCCGAGTACGACGCACTCCCCGAGATCGGCCACGCTTGCGGCCACAACGTGATGGCTGCAACCGGCCTGGGCGCCTACCTTGCCCTGGCAGCGCTCGTCCGCGAGAACCCGGATGCGTTCAAGGGCACCGTGAAGTACATCGGCACCCCGGCTGAGGAGGGCTCATCGGGCAAGGAAGTCATGGCCCGCGGCGGCGCATTCAAGCCAGAAGATATGGATGCGTGCATCATGGTCCACTCCTACGGCTACGACCTTGCCGACCAGGTCTGGCTGGGACGCCGCGTCCTGAACGTTACGTTCCATGGCGCTGCCGCCCACGCTTCCTCGCAGCCGTTCATGGGTCGAAATGCGCTTGACGCTGCAGCAATGACGTACCAAGGCCTCGCGGTGCTGCGCCAGCAGGTTCCGCCATCAGATAGGATCCACGCGATCATCACGAAGGGCGGCACCCGCCAGTCGATCATCACTGAGGAAGCGGAGATGAAGTTCTATGTCCGCTCCAAGTACCCAGATACGTTGAAGGACCTTTCGCGACGCGTCGAAAACGTGGTGAAGGGTGCCGCCCAGATGACCGATTGTGGCGTCGACATCGAATGGGACTACAGCCCCGCAACCCTTGGCGTTCGTGCGAACGACCAGCTGGTTTCCCGCTGGGTCGAGGCACAGCGTCGCCGTGGCCGCGAGCCACTGCCTCGCGGCGTCGTGTCCGAGATCCTGGCCGCATCGACGGACTTCGGCAACGTCTCGTACCGAGTCCCGGGCATCCACCCGCTGATCAAGGTTGCGAACGAGGATCAGGCGCTACACACCCGCGAGTTCGAGGCATCCGTCGGCACCGAAAAGGGCGACCGCGGTGCAGTCGACGGCGCATACGGCCTTGCCCAAGTCGCGCTGGACTTCCTAACCGACGCTGACCTCCGCAAGGCAGTGAAGGACGAATTTGAAGCTGCCGGCGGCTCTATCGACGTCGAGCACTACTTCGACTAATAGCCAGAGCTTCTAAGGGCGACACCCAAGGGATTGGGTGTTGCCCTTCGCGATTTCTCCCCTGCTCACTCCGCGTACGTATCGCGGAAAAGGCGAATCCTCCACGGAGCGCAAACGCTCCATCAGAATAAGTGAGGGTGTTATTCGACAGACATGCAACCGGGCGTGAGATCGGCGCATGTACTTATGGTGGCGCGTGGATAGAAGCGGACATTTACTTCTGGAACACCCAAATACTGCTCATTACAGGTTGTACTTTTGGCGTCGTTTGATGAATGCCGCCTCACCTCCGTCCAGGATGTCTACGACGTGTTCCCGAATACCGGCTCGATCGAGTTCGACCGTCGCTAACAGCACTGCGCTGGGCTTAAGAAGTAGGTTCAGCTGGACTCACGGCATAAAGCGCCGCGTGAGCTGCCGATGCTATGGGGACTTCTACTCCAAGCGCAGCAAGCGCCTCATCCCGCACTGTGCTTGTGTGACCACTCAAGTCTAAAGCGGTAAACGCAAAATCGTGGCCATGAATACGAAAATGTTGATGCCGGTCAAAAGCTGCTGTCGGTGCGCCCAGAGTTGCATAAACCATCGCGCCTGCGACCGGCCGGATTTTTCCGTCTCAGCAAGTACTGCTGCGTGTGCAAGTACGTAAGACTGGATTTGATAGAGGTGCTCAGGCTTGACTCGTTATCAGGTCTGATCAGCTCCTCGACATGTGGAACTGCGATGATTCACTGAGGTCCCGTCTATTGGTGCATTCAGTCGGCGCACGGCGGGTGTCACCGGTCGGTCCGCTCCGCCGAAATCTCCAAACTCGTGGAGGAGGCGGTGCCGGCAACGTTCGAGCAGATCCTCCTGAACCCTACCACACGCCAAGCAACCGGCGGTGACTTGACTGCGCGGGTCGGGCTTGCTGCGACGCTCGACGCGGACCGAGAGCGCCTAGCGCAACTCAACGATGACCATTACAACGGGCTCATCGATAAGGTCATGTGGGTGCAGCAACGCGCGCGAGTCGCGGAACGGATCGAAGCCACCCCGCGCCCAACTCGCACCGTGTGGCGCGAGACGCCAAGAACCAGGTCGCCATGCTCCGCGCCGAGGCCGACGAACTCTGCAATCTCCCAGTGAACGAGGTTGTACGCCTGCTCGAGGCCAAACGTGCCGATCAAGAGCAACAGCGACGGCAAGTGGCGAAGCGGGAGCGGCAGATCAGAGATCCGTTCGAGTACGGTCGGCACCGAAGCGACCCGCGGCGCGACGGGCCGACACAGGGCCTGTAGGTCGGCTGTCGACAGCCGGCACGCTCTCAGAAGCTAGGGTGTGGGCCCTGGAGTTCGGATATACTAACGAAGGAGAGCGAGCTTCTCTCCGAGAACGAGTTCAAAGGAGAAGGACATGGCCGTTTTTTACTCTTTCCACTACGACCGAGATGTTCATCGAGTGCAACTCATCGAACAGATGGGAGCACTCGAAGGACAACCCATCCTTAATCATCAAGAATGGGAGACTGTCAAGAGCGGTGGCGACAATGCCATCAAAGAATGGATCTCTGACAAGATGAAGTGGAAGTCAGCCGTCATCGTTCTTGTCGGCAAAGAAACTGCGTCGCGTGAATGGGTCCGCTATGAGATCCAGAAGGCATGGGATGACAAGAAGCCTCTTCTCGGTATTCGGATCCATGGCCTGTCCTCAATGGGAAGTGTCGATTCATCGGGCCCCAACCCTTTTGACAGAGTCTCAGGCGTCTCAGGAGTTCCGATCTTTGATCCGACACAGACCGACTGGACAGGGAAGATCGATTCCAAAGCCACCTACAACTACTTGAAGGATCATTTGACGACATGGGCAACGCAGGGCAAGACTCGTCTGTGACGGCTGAACCCAGTTGCCCGTTTTGCACAATTGTGCAACGGAACGATCCTGATGCGCGCGAGGTGTATCGGGACGATCGGGCAGTGGCATTCTTTCCCACGGAACCAGCCGTACTGGGCCACACCATGATCGTCCCGCGCGCGCATGTCCCGTTTATTTGGGAGTTGCGCGACGACGACGCCGAGCACATCGGTCTACTAATCTCGCGCATGTCACGGGTAATCGTGGAAGCCATCGGGGCCGAAGGGCTTAACGTTATTCAGTCGAACGGCGAAGTCGCCACGCAGAGTGTCAACCACGTTCACGTCCACCTCGTCCCGAGATGGAAGGACGATGCTATCGGACGCATCTGGCCTCCGGAGACTCACTACTCTGAACACGCGAAAGATGAAACTTGGGACGCGCTCCGCGACGCTTGCAGAAAGCTTCGGCCGTGACGGAGCGAGACGGGCCGAAGACCAGGGCCACGAGCGAAACCGTTTGGCTAAAGCACCTTGACTATGTTCAAAGCGTCGTTTCTCGGATGGCCCACTCCTCGACGCAGGCGAAGAGCTGGCTCCTGCCTGTGGTCACCGCGACATTCGGATACGCGCTTACCCAACGATCAGAAACTGTGGCAATACTTGGAATCGCAGCCATTCTACTCTTCGGCTACATGGATGCGAGTTACCTGCGGCAAGAGCGAGCGTATAGGCGACTTTACAATGCCGTCGTTGCGGGAAAAAGAGTTCCCGAACTCTCGCTCGACCCGCATGATATCGACCGAAATATCCCAGACGCGGATGGCGATCCATCATCGCAGGACAAGGATGACAATGGGCTAGGATTCTGGAAGAATTTGTGGATAGCCTTCTGCGGTTGGTTCTTCTTTGATCCTAGAGTCTGGTTCTCGTGGTCGATCTTCCCCTTCTACGGCGGGTTCCTCGCCGTGGGAATCGCGGTTCTTTGGTATGCAGCCACCCACTGAGCCAAACGGCCCGTACTGAACGACGCGTCAACGTGACCTAACCAGATTTGCGCTTCCTCAAAACGAGTTTAGCGTTTCACGACGCCGCGACAGGTGGCCTGAGCCACCATGTGCGACCATCGGTGAGGATGCCGTCGTAGCGAGACTTATCTTGGGTCATTCGAGTCTTGGCATAGCCCTGGAGGCATAGCCCTGGAGCTGTAGTCACCCGTGAGGTTTATACTCGAGAACTCTAACCTTTGGTCTGGCGGGGCACGTAATTTGGCGTAGCCTTTCATCATCGGCATAGTTCTCGGCAACTTGCGTGATGATGTCCCGCGAGGCTGCAGAGACCCCATCTCCTAGAGAGCCCGTAGCACTGTAAGCACGAGCGCTCGATGGGTGGCACACCTTGTTCTCTGAATGAAGCGATGGAGTTTCCGTAGTTGGAAAGACCTTTTCAGCGGCTTCTCTGCCTCTACTCCACAAGTGCCAGGACCCAGTCTATCCAGCTAGCGACAGATTGCGCGCGTCGAGTGATGGTGGATTCTTCGATGCAGATATTGTGTTGGCGCATTTCGTCCGTGATGATGTCGATGCTAGGAACACAACCCGTGGTGAGCGCCGTTCGTAAGAGGGTGTTGAAGATGTGGTGCTGGCTGAGGAGACGGACGTAGGCGAGTTGGCGTTGTTTGTATCCGAAGTTGAGGATGTTGCTGCCTTGTTCGTTGAGAGCGTACTTCCCGGGCCCGACCCTATCGACGACCCCAAGGTAGCGTGCCGCCGCGGTGTAGTAGGCGGTTTGTCGGACGACGAGGCCCATGAAGTTGGTGACTTCTGAGGAAGTGGCTTCGTAGTCGGGTTGGTTGGAGAGGAATTCAACAAGGGAAAGAACGCGGTCGAAGCGGTCAGCTTGGATGAATGGGATGTCGGAGCTGCCTTGGGTGTCGTATGCGGTGACTGCGGTCCCACGTACCACGGACAGTAGGTCTTCGACGGTGATGCCTTGGTCTTCAAAGCTGTAGGCCTTGCGTTTTATCAGTTTAATTGAAGAGAAATTCTCAGGGTCGGTGAAGGTGTATTCGTACAAGTGGTAGGTCAGGTTAGTGAATTGAGAGAAGACGAGTCGGATTGGTTTGTGTACGCGGGACTTGTAACGGCGGTATGGGAAGTAGAGCTGTCGGACGTTGAAGTCGTCGTTAATGACGTTCTTGGCTTCCATGATCACCACGGAGCCTGGGGATTCGAATCCACCGTCGATCTCAAGTTGTGCTTTGTTCACGTTGATACGAACCTGCTTGTTCAAGGCCTGCTCGAGAGGTGAACTCTCCCCAAGAGTCGTGGGGCTGTGCAGATTCACGCGAAAGTCGAATTTACCAGTGCCCATTCGTCCGTTGAAAGTCTCGATGAGGGCGCCCTGTTCTTCGCCGAGGAAGTCGTTGAGGGCGCCTGAGACGACGAGCGCGTTAATAGCGTTAGATTCGCTGGTGAGGTTGTCGATTCGTAGGGTTTCGAGCTCTGGCAGCGGGATGGCTGTGGGCGTGCGGTCGCTGCTTTCTGGGAATTCCTGGTAGAGGTTGAACTTACCGATGACGTATGAGCTCCGGCTCGTGGGTAGGACGTTGAGTTTCTTCTCTTTCAGCGGAGCTGCGACGGATTCGGAAGTGTCGAATTTCGTCATGAGGCGCGGTTCGCGGAATTCTTTAATCGCGGCTGCAGTGATGTGGTAGAGTCCTTCGGTCTCGACGGTTTCCTCAATGGGATACTTTTCCAGCAGTGCGTTCCACGCCGTGTTTGTTTTGCTTTCTGTACTAGCCACGAATGAGTACCTCCGTAATTGAACCGCGTTTGGCTGCGTTAGAATTGACCGCACGGCGAGCGCTCACCGAGCGAATTTCAAAGTCTTTGTAGAGCTCTCGAATCGCTTCGCAGTCACTGTTGGACTGTAGAAATGCGATTCCTTGCTCTCGCAGTTTAAGGCACTCGTCACGCAACGTGACCTGATCTTGGTAACCAAACCCCTCTTGGGTGTACCCAGTAAAGGAGGAGGTTTGGCTTAGCGGCATGTATGGCGGGTCCAGATACACGAAACTGTCCTTTGGCAGGTTTACGAGGCAGTCTTTGTAATCGCCGCAACGCATATCGACCTCCGCTTCGTTCAGATATTCCTCTAGCGCCAAAATCTGCTCGCGGTTGACGATGTTCGGGTTCTTATATTTCCCATACGGCACATTGAGCTGGCCTGCGGAGTTCACGCGAAAGAGTCCGTTGAAGCAGGTTTTATTCAGGTAAAGGATGCGGGCGGCTCGCTGGACGTCACTAAGCTCGCGGTATTTTTCACTCCGGTCGAGTGCGCGCACGGAGTAGTAGTACTCGCTGCCTTGCTCGGCGTTGCGTTGGGCGTGTTCTTCTAGTGTTTCTATGAGCTCTGATGCTGACTCCTTCACACACTTGTACACGTTGATGAGCTCTGCATTCGAGTCATTTACACGTGCTTTCGCGGGCTGCTCGTGCAGCAGCACGGCGGCTCCCCCGAGGAACGGTTCGACGTATAGCGAGTAGCTGTCCGGCACATGCTTCGCTATCTCCGGCAGCAGTTGCCGCTTGCCGCCGACCCACTTCAAAATTGGGGCCAAAGGTCGTTGCGCCTGTGTCATGTAGGGCTCCTTGAGGTCGCGTGTGAGTAATCCAGGTGCAGTCTACTCAAGGCCGAGGACAAAACTTTCCGACGCCCCTTTGCCGCAGCTCAGGAAGCTTCAACCTTGACCGATTTGGTGCTTGTATCTACGGACATGACGCCACGACCGATGCCGACACACGCGGCGGGCGGGTCTACGGTCACAGTGACGACATGGACGCCCTCGGTGACTGGGGCGCGGCGCGGTAAGCCGCGAACAGGCGACCGCCGACGACACGTCTAAGCCCGAGCGGTGGCGCCTAGACGAGGTGCGCTCGGCTACCGCCGTGGGCTCAAACGATGACCTTTACACTACCGGGCACGCATTGATGCCCGGCACTACGGCGGCGGTGTGGTCATCGCCGACAACCGAGACGGCCGAGGCAACGACACGCCCGGCTTGGCCGGTTTTTGCCTACTGGAATTGGCCACTAGCTAGACACCTAGAGCACCGGGGCGGTGGTCGTTGGTCTTTTGGAAACTAGCTCCATAGCGATAACAGCCTCCACCCGACTGGAAAACCCATATCATTCTCAGGAGAGACATACACGGACTTGACCCCCAGCCTCAGTAAATGAGAGAGATTGATCACCCTCTCTAGAGGCCGGAAAGTGGGCTCATTTGAGCTACTTCTGGACGTGACGGGATGAAACACAAAGATTTAGTCTCGGGAGTTTTTAGGATCGCCCCCTACGCCCCAGCTCTTTATAGAAGTCATCGAGATTCTGTACCTCCTGGGATATTTTATCTGCCGTGGGGTAGGTTTCTGCAGATACAGACAGCGGGGTTGAGTGACCAGTCATAAGCCGGGATTCTATCGTCATCCCCAAATTAACTTTGGCAATATCTTGAGGGGAAATATCATGCAGAGGCTTAAGGCGTTTCGTCTGGATATCGCGGCCGAAGCGGGATACGACGCCATTTAGTAGCCTTTCCTCGACTACCCGCTCCCAAGTTTCACGGACTGCAGACATCAAGACTTTTGCATTCTGCGGGTAATTATCTGGATCAGACTTTTCTTTTGACCTTATGGATTGGGCCATATCTTTAAGCTGTCCAATTTGAGCCTTCAAATTTCTTCTGCGCCAGTCAACTGGCGGATGGACACCAGCACCTTCCTCTGTCCGTACAATTTCTATTTCAGAAAACTCAGGGAGTCTTTCTTGGCCCTTCGCTGCTAAATCGAGGTTGATATCTCCCCTCGCTTCTTCTAATAGTCGCACAAATACGTTGTCGTGGGTAAAAACCAGCACTTGACGCTTTGTCGACTCTTTAACTAAGCGCAGCGCTACTGCTTTTCGAAACCTCTGGTCGAGACTTGACACCGGATCGTCGAATATGAGAGTGGAAAAGTCTCCTGTGCTCGTCAGGTCGGCATAGAAACCTGCGATCGAGATAATCCTCTGCTCTCCTTCACTGAGAATGTTGCCAACGGAATGGCTCTTCGTATCGTTGTAGACAACCTGGATGTGATTAATTCCCTTTTTGGCTTTATCAAACTGCAATTTGACAGGAATTGACGGGTCTAGACCAAGCTCCTTTAGTTCGGCCTGGAATACACTTCCGATTTCGTTGACATAATCCGAGGATAGATTCTTAATGAGCTTTGTGTACGCCTGGCTCGAGCACCGACCAAGCGCCTTTTTCATAGCTTTCTTCAGCGCTTCTTCGTCGTGTTGCTCTCTTAAAGCAGCCCTTTCCTCTGCAAAAAGCTTCTTTCGCGTGAGTACTTCGATTTCTTTTGCAACGTTCGTCTCGGCCGAATCAGATTCCGCAAGAGCACGATTCTTAGCGGCTTCGTCATTGATTCTGTCTAATAGCTCGCCAAGCAACGAAATCGTTCTTGCAATGGAAGAACTGGGGTTATCGGCTTGCTCGCGAGCAGAAGGTGCTATTTCATCCCCCGCTTTTGTTGCTTGCGCGCTAGCAATCAAATCCAGGAATCTGATTTTTCTATCTTCAATTTCCCGGTGGCTCGCTACGATTAACCCCTCTAGGGCTAACATTTCGGAATCGTCACCATCCTCTTTTGCGTAAGCACTGATAAGGTCTAATACATCTTCCAGTTCCTCGTCGGAACGAGTTTGTACCGAATTGACAATCTCCTTGAAATCAACAAGTGCTTTCGTCGCGTGTTCTAGTTGAACAGAAAGCTCTCCCTTCTTGAAATCTTGGAAGGCTTTGATTCTGTCTTTAGCCTCATCGGAAAAGTTTTGCTGGCATAACGGGCAGCGATCAGCCTTATGTAAGTCGGATTGCTTACCAGATGCGCCGCTTATCGAGCTGTGGAATTTTACGGCAGACTCCCAAAGCACACCCCAGCTGGGCTCCGAAAGACCATCTATCAAGTCATAAGAGCGTAGGCTTTTGGCTTGTTCTTCAAGTTTTTTCGAAGCCGACTCTTTTCGAGTGATCAAGCTGACCAGCTGTTTCTCATTGTCCAGCGAAAGTCTTTGATCGCCGGTCTCTAAAGTCTTCGCTATCTCGGTGATTTGTTTTGCATGTAAAGAAAGTTGCGTTGCAAGCTTCTGAGGGGAGGATGTTTTTAGCTTTGCCAGATCCGCTTCAAGCTTCGCTAACCGGTCAGAATCCTCGTCTGTAAACTCTAGTATTTCTTCGATTATCTTTTTACTTTCGTCGGTCCCTAGGATTTCCACCAGGTCGTTGAATTCCTGATCGCCTACGGCGTTCCAGCTTGCGGGCGGTGGTTTGAGGCCTAGTTGGCGATCTTCAATCGCCTGTTTTACTTGCCCCAGCAAATCCACCATAGAAGAAAGAACCTCTAGTTGTGGGGGCACATAAGCTACTTCGTTGCTCTCACTGATATGACTTCTGGCTGAAACCGAATCGAAAACCCTCACCCGGTTAAGGCTTCCTGTTACTAACGCTTCCCCTCCAGTCCATTCGGATGTCGCGGTGTCGTCTCCTGTGCAAAATGTGACGTTTGCCTTAGTTTCTGTAGATTCACCTAAAGCATTAGGGAGAACAGTCTCCGGGCCTCGTGAGGCCGCAAACTGCTTCATAATCCGCGTAAAGCCAGATTTTCCAGATCCGTTGTGTCCGAAAACAATATTCAGTCCAGATTCAGAAAGTAAGAGGGATGCTCCAGGTTTCAGGGCATTCACACCTCTGACGTGCGTTATTTCCTTTAGCGAGATTGGATCGTCGGCTTCAGTTCGAACTCCAAAATCATCAACACTCAGCTGATTCGAAAGCTCCGAAGTGTCGAAAGACGGTGTTTCAAACCAGCATTTGACCTTTTTAATTTCGTCATTAATGGAGTGGCTCACAAAGTTATCGATGTCTTCGTTAGTGACTAGCTCTCCGTGCGCAATTTTTTGGAGCAGTGCAGTTTGCCATTCTGGTCCTTTTCTCGCCTTGAGCCAGGTAACGATTTCTTCACTTAAATCAGTAGCCAAAATTCCATCCCCTCAAAGAAGCATTATTTCTAAACATGTATAATTAAATATAACAAAGTCCTGCTCAGGGCCTGTCCTGAGAGTTTAGCAGCCACCGGTTTTAGGACCACTCAATCAAAATTGTTAAGCGTCCTGGATTTAGTTCCTACCTCAGGTAAGGAAAGATCAGGCACTATGTCCAGAAAGTATTCCGTCGAGTTTAAGAGGAAGGCGGTCCATAAGATCATTGAAATGGTCTGCTTGGAGTCCTGCTCACTACAGCGCGCCTACGAACAGGTCGGTGAACAACAACCATGTCTACCCAGCTCTCTACTGTTTTGGAGAAGTCTTGGTATTTGAATCCAACGATCCACCGCCCGGTGAAGTCGCCTGAGTCCCCCATCACTTCGGTGGGGAGCACGGTTTGGGGCGGGGTGAACGCTGTCGTTGGCATGCGCCGCAGAATCCGATCGATCTCAGTGTAGTTGGGGAGATTCGGCGCCATCATCACCTACGGTGGGTCGTGTTGACTCAATGTTGAAATCCATGTATCTTTGAGCCATCAAGCCGCAAGGCAAATAGGCTCTGGCCCTCGAGAAATCGGGGGCCATCTTTTATTTTCTGGGTATCGGCGATGTGGCCAATACGTTTGGTATCCATTTCTGGTTCTTAAACCAATCCCCTAACTCGGGATTGATTGCGCGGAGCAATTCGATGCAGTCTCGGTGTGCATTCTGAATTCTGTTTTGGTCTTTGACTAGCGGGCGTCGATGAGTAGCTCGGTTTCGTAATTCTTTGACTGCAAGCGCCTGGCTTTGGAAACGCCTGCGATTAGTGGAGTTTTGGCCATAGAGCGAGAGGTTTGGTTCGAGCGCTTCGTTCCAGAGAACAACGCGAGCGTTACGTTCGCCCGCATGTGGCTTGGGGAGAAGATGCACCCACTGACCGAATGTCAGCCCCGCCAACGAGTCATCCTGCGTATGCCACACGCTGCGGACTGAGCCGATAAAATGGTGTCGTAAACGCCCAGACGCCACCACCCCGATACCCCAAGATTGGATCAACGATGTCTCAGCCAAAGGACGACCTACCTGTCACCGCCCCGAAGTGTTTGGTGCTGCCGACTCGGCAGACTCGACCGACCACGCCACCTGCATCCAGACGATCAACGCCGTCGCCCCAAGGCCGGACAACGCGCGACCGGGCGTCAAGCGACTGCTACAGGGCGACGGCGCGAACCTCATCGTCTTTAACTTCTGCCCTGGCCAGACGCTGCCGGATCACAAGGCGGCCCACCCGATCACCGTGCAGTGCCTCAACGGGTCTCTCGAGTTCGAGTGCGGCGGCGAGCGTTTCCCGCTCAAGCAGGGAGAAGTTGTCCACCTGCGCGCGTACGTGCCGCACGCGGTCTACTGTCCGGATGATGCCCTGTCGGCGGGCAACATTTTGCTGCTCAGCATGCTTACGGGCGAACGCCACGGCGAGCAAGACAGCTAACCCCAAACACAACCCTAAAGGTGCACGATCTCCACGTCGTCCCAAACTTCGGCGAGGTACTCGGCGGCAACTAACCGGTGGCAGGTCGAGGGGTCTGCTTCGGAGCAAAGCAGCACGGCGTCGTCAAAAAGCGAGCGGTCCAGAGACGAGACGTCACCAGCGCCGTACTCCTCGCGCAGCTGCTTCGAAAACTCATCGAAGCCAACCTCGTCATGCCGATACGCGCGCATCAGATCCGCCGACGGCGCGAGAGCGAGCTCGTGCGTGTACGGCATGTCCAGGATGACCCGCAGGAAGTAGCGCAGGTCGTCCTTCTTGGTAAACCCAGCGAGCTGATTCGTGTTCGAGCGGCGAATATCCACCACGCGCCGCACGCCGGACTCGCGCAGAATGTCGAAGAACTCCTCCGCGCTCTTGTGTGAAAACCCGAGTGTGTAAATTCGCATAATCCTCCTAGATCACGAAGTCTTGCCAGCGGCCACCGCGTCGTACCCCTGTTCGCGCAGCTCCGACGGCGCGTCGATCGAAAGGTCTTCAGGCTTCGGCGCAAGTGCATCAGTCACGCAGCCCACGGTACCGCAGGGACTCTTGCTTATCGACGTCCCACTGTCCAACCAAACGTCTTCCGCTGTGCCCTCGCGTTGCTCCACCCGGTGCAGCGGCGCTACCCGTAGCCTCCATACCGCACAATTGTTGGTCTAGGTCACCCCGGGAAACCGGATGGATTTATACACACATAGTGTCCCTTAAGCCCGGATTACTCCCATCTGCAATTCTGTTCACAAATTCCCGACTCCGTTTGTGACGCCTATCCCTTCCCCTATCCTGTCCCCATGCCTACGATCCGCCGCGCCACGCCCGCCGACGCCGAAGCCCTCGTCGAACTGTCCAACATCACGTTCACGCAGACTTTCGGCCACCTCTACGACCCTGCCGACCTCGCGGCCTTCCTCACCGAGGCCTACGACCTGCAGAAACACAAAATCCTCCTCGCCGACCCCGACCACGCCACCTGGGTCGTCGAGGACAACGACGCCCTCGTGGGCTACGCCCTCGCTGGGCCCTGCAGCCTCCCCCACCCTGACGTCCTCCCCGAAGACCGCGAACTCAAACGCCTCTACCTCCTTGCCGATCACCAAAAGTCCGGCCTCGGCTCCACCCTCATCGAGCTCGTCCTCGACTGGATTGGTCCGCGTACCGCGTGGCTCGGCGTGTGGTCACAGAACGTTGGTGCGCAGCGCTTCTATCACCGCTACGGCTTCTCCAAGGCTGGCGAGTACTTCTTCAAGGTCGGCAATCACCGCGACCACGAGTTCATCTACCGGCGCCCCGCCCTCTAACCTCTTCCGTTCAATCTCGAACGATTTTGGCGTCGTTATCCGACGGGCATTCCCAATTTTCGGGCACGGGCATTTGGAACTCATTCACGAGTATCTCGTATGCCGTTTGAGGACAGTCGCGTATAACGGCTGCTGTTTGGATCTTTCGCCATTTCAAGCGTGACTTATTTAGGTGCGCTTTCCATCTGCCTAGATCGGTATCGAGGTTGAACTCCTGGCGGAGGCTCTCTAAGACATCTTCCAATGACGGGCGGAAACGGTGCCCACCAGTAGGGAAATGGATTTTTGAGAGTCGAGGGAATTCCGAAGTAAATTTCTTTACCTTCTGATCTTTGGTTGAATCCAACTTCTTCGTTAGGCCGAGTAGGTGGGTTACTTCGTCCCGATGCGCGTGAACGTGGAAGTGCGAACTCGGTCTGTTGCTTTTGCTGCGGTCGTACTCGACTCTGAAAAGCGGTTCGTCGTTTGATTTTGCTTGAGCGTGAACAGCGAAGCTGGAGTTCTCCACGGCCAAGAAACTGTGAGTTGAATCCCAGGTGCATTTAAACGTCGGACGCAATCCGAGTATTACGTGCCCGTTCCAAGATAGAGGAATGATGCCTACACGGTCCTCTATCTGCTTTAGGCGGATCGAAATGCTGCCGTTCTCAACTATTTTGCTACTAAACTCAAAATGCTGTCCGGTGAAGGCTTCCACCGTAGCGGCGAGGTCTGCGCTGAACTCGGCGACCAGGGCCTGTAATTGCTCAGCGTTTTTAGTCATCGCCAAGGAGCCAGCGCAGTTCCGAAACACGCTCCCACACGGCGAATTCACGGGGTGTGAGATTGTAGTTGTCCGCACGCTCTTCAAACTCTTCGAACGAGTCCCCAGAAAGGGATTCGATCGACTTTTTGAGTTCAGCAAGCTCATGACGTGCAGCTTCTTTCGACAGATTTTCAACGAGCGGGGCGGTCATGATCGCTCCTTTCGAGTAGGGCAAGTGAAAATTGAAAATGAACTATATGCCTTTATCTTAACTTTGCAAAGGACAAACGGATCCTGCCACCCCCAAACGATATGGAACAAACGTGCGATATGTTTCTGGATTTTCCTCGTGAATGCGATGCTGACCAAACTCCGTGAAACCGGCACGATCGTGCCGAAACTGCCTCTTGCGCACCACTATTCCGCACAATATACTTCAAAACGGCACGATCGTGCCGAAACTCCAAAAGGCCGAAACCCCTCCAGAATCACAACACCGAAAGGCCCTCATGTCCCCCACGCCCCGCAGTCTCGGCGAGCAGGCTCGCGAGCAACGCCGTGCCATGCGCCTGACGCAGGCGGACGTGGCCGACCTGTCGATGGTGTCGGAACGGTTCATTCGCGAGTTTGAACAGGGAAAACGCTCGGTTCGCCTGGATAAGGTTGAAGCCGTGCTGGCGGTGCTTGGCTTGGATGTGGTGGCGGTACAGCACGTTCCGGAGGCACTGCGATAGCGAGGTGCAATTCTGTTCACAAAATCGCTAAGGACAGTTTTCGACACCTTCCGCCCAAGCCTCCGCGCAGCTGGCCGTCGATAAGTTAGCTCAATTTCATTCATCGGCTAAGGTGTGTGGGGTCACATTATTGTCGAGCGAGAGAGGATTTCATGAGCGAGCGCGCCACGGACCCCGTACCTTTCAGCAGCGAGCACCAGGAGGTTGCCGCTGACGAGTTCGAGCTGGAGAACCTCACACCGGCGGACAAGCGCGAGATCCGCCGCACGCGGCGAGCCCCGTCTCCGGACGGTAGTACCTGGTCGTGGGCGATTACGCTGTTTGGCACCGCGGTCGGCGCCGGAATCCTCTTCCTGCCTATCGACGCCGGCTCCTTCGGCTTCTGGCCCCTCCTCCTTGCGACGATCCTGGTTGGACCAATGGTGTTTTTCTCGCACCGGATGTATTCGAGGATTGTGTCGGCGTCGCCGGTGAAGGGCCTGGACGTCCTGCAGGTCATCACGTCTCTGGCCGGCCGGAAGCGTGGTTTGGCTACGGCGCTGATGTATTGGCTGGCGATCTACCCGATTGTGCTGATTTATGGCGTTTCGGTGACGAACACGATGGACAGTTTCATCGTGAACCAGATGGGCGGCCCGCACGTGGACCGTTGGCTGCTGGCCACGATTTGCGTCGGCGTGATGACGGGCGCGTACGCCCTCGGCAAGAAGGCGACGCTGTGGTTCGCGAATCTGCTGGTGTATCCGCTGATCGTGGCGCTCGCTGCCGTCTCTCTGTACTTGATCCCGTACTGGGATCTGGAGAGTTTCATGGCGTACAAGTCGGACGTGCCGCTGTGGAAGGCGATGCTGTTTGTGCTGCCTGTGCTGGTGTTTTCCTTTTCGCATATGGCGGCGGTGTCGCAGTCTGCGTTGGATGTGCAGAAGTCGCATGACGGTGATGTGGCCGGTACGGAGAAGGAGGTGTCCAAGATTGAGTTGATTACTTGTACCCTCCTGGTCAGCTTCACGATGTTCTTCGTCTGGTCCTGCACGCTCGCCCTCGGCGCGGATGGCATGGCCGCCGTGCGCGAGGAGAACATTCCGGTCCTCTCCTACTTCGCCAACACGACGAATGCCCCGTTCATGGCGGTGGTGACTCCGGTGGTCGCGCTGTGTGCGATTGCGTCGTCGTACTTTGGGCACATGCTTGGCACGGAGGAGGGCACGCAGTATTTGCTGCGCGCGGTCGCGCCGAAGGCTTCGGAGAAGTGGAATCCGCGTGCGGTCCGCGCGGGCATCTACATCTTCGTCTTCGTATCGACGGTCGCTGTCGCCATCTTCAACCCGTCAATCCTGGACCTGATCTCGGTCGTCGGCGGTATTTTCATTACGCTGCTGGTCTACATCGTGCCGATGCTCCTGTTCCGCCACGCGACCGCCTTCCGCCACTACGCGAAGCAGCCTGAGGCCATCTTCGTGTTCGGCCTGGGCATCGTGATCATTTGCGTGACGGTGTGGCAGATGGTGGCGTAATACGGCGGGGTGCACGTTTATGGTGCGGAGGTTACAGTTATAAGTGTAAACCCTCTGGAGGTGAAGCGCTGTGACAACGAAAACTAATCCGGCAATTGAGGTCACTCAAGCTGTCGAGCAGCAGGCCAGCCAGGTCGTGGCTAACCCCGAAACGTTTCATGATGCCGTGCGCGGTACGTTTCCACCTGCATTAGCCTCATTTATCGAGTCCATCTTGGCCAGGGTCGCGCGCGGAGAGAGCGTCGCGCTTTCCCGCCCCTCCGAGATACTCACCACCACTGAGGCCGCTGAGTATCTCGGGATCTCTCGGCCGACTCTGATGAAACGGATTCGAGAAGGCGAAATCGATTACTTCAAAGCCGGGTCACACACGCGGCTTCGCAGGGAAGACGTCGTCGCATACTTGCAGCGGTGCCGTGCGCGCGCACGTCACGAGTTCGATGCGATTCGAGAGCTCGATAATGAGATCGAAGGCCTGTGAGTATTCCAGTCCTTTTTGACGCTAACGCCTGGTACTCGCGCACTCTCACCGACTGGTGCTTCCTTCTCTTCCTGGGCTCTGATAAAGATGTCGAGCCACCATTCTTTCCAGTGTGGACCGAGGATATTATCGCCGAAGCTCAGTATCATTTGCGCAGAAATAACCCACACGCTCCCGAGGGTGCTATTTCAAAACGCTTCAAGCGAATTCGCGGTGCGTTGGCGGAATGGGAAATCTCCGGTTTTGTTGTTGGTAATTATGGGTACGCGGACATTCATGATCATCACGTTCTCAGCGCTGCCGTGGCTGGCAACGTCCAGTGCGTCGTCACCAGCGACAGGGGACTCGTTGACTATGTCGACTCACAGCAGTTTCTGTTTGACGTGCTGACTCCGGATGATTTCTTTTGCCACATTTTTGAGGCGTTCCCAGGGCTTTGTAAGAGGGTAGCGCAGGAAAACGAGGCTTATTGGGAGAAGGTAAAGGGCGTCAAAGCGGCGGACCGGCCGATAACTGCCGTAATGCTAGAGCGTTCGGGCTGTCCGAATTTCGCAACGGTTATTGATTCGGTTTTAAGATAGTGGGCACGGTCGGTGCCGTGCAGCAAATTCCATTGTGGACTGTTTGCGACCTGGACGTTTCAGAATCGCTCCTCCACCCCGGTAGGTAAAACCCCAGGTAATTCTTTTTAGGACCATTTTAAGGCTCTGAAAGATATCGGAAAGATATCACGCGCCGAGAAGTGGCAATTCTGGCCGTTCGTGCAGGTCAGCGATTTGTTTCGATATCTTTCTATCTCTTTTACGCCCGGATCCAACGGGTGCCGCGGCCGCGCGGAGGACCATCCGGGTCGATCTTCGCGCGCCCGAGGCTGCGCAAGTGTCGAAGGATCCGGCCTGCTTCGGCGACGCTGACACCGGTCTGGTCGGCGATGTCGGCGGATTGGAGTGCGGCACCGTCGTGGAGTTTGGCCTCGATCCATTCCTGGACGCTTACGGTGGCGAGGTCGCCGGGTTGTCCCAGGTTGAGGAGTTTCCGGGCTTCGCTGCTGAGGGTCCACTCGTCGGCGTCGGTGACGGGGTCGAGAAGGCTGCGGGCGACGAGGTCGTCCATAAGCTCATGTACTTCGAGGGAGCTGAACTGGGTTTTCTGTGCAGCCGTTGTTGCTGTAATGAGCGGCGCGGAGTTGAGGTGCCAGAGCACAATCAGTGCCGCAACACTATCGACGACCTCCTCGCCGAAACGCTCCGAAAGCTTCCGCAAGCCCTTGATGAAGTTGGTATCTGGCTGCTGCGCTGCTAGTACCACCTGCACATTTGCCTCGGTGGCGGTTACCTCCGGGGCGCTGCGGCCGGTGCGGATCATGGTGGCCCACATGCGGTCGAAACCGCGCGAGCTTTCCTCGGCGAGGCCAAGGGTCCGCATCGCCGCCATGAGCCGGTTGTTTCGTGGGACTGAGGGCGTCGATAATAATGTGTCAACTGTTACTCCTGGTGGGAGAGGTCCCGGGGAAGTGATCTTGAGCGTGCGGTTCGTTTGCTCGACCACGACTGGGCCGGGCAGGCGCCAGTCGCGGTGAATGAATGCGTTCGAGACGGCCTCGTCGACTGCCTGCGACGGGAACCTACTGATGGCGACTTCCTCACCGTCATCGAATTGCACCCTCTCAATTTCGCGGTCACCATTTTCCGCAATCAGACGTCGCAGGCGTGGCAACGCGAGCAGCAGAGGGTCTGAAATGAGCGTGGCCTGCGGTTCTTGCCCTGGGATGCTGCGCCACAGGTGGCGGACCACCACGTCTGTCGGGTTTGGTTGGGCGAGGAGGATTTCGGCGGCGCGCTTGAGTTGGCCGTCGTCACGCATGAGCCCGAGCTCTCGAAGCAGGCCAGTGGTGGTCTGAGGGATTGCCGCGTCCGAGCCCCGCGAGCGGCGATGCTCCCGCAGCATCCGCCGCGCCTCCTCGATGACGGGAAGTTGCAGGTCATCGATAGTGATATCGGCTGTGTCGTTCGAATAGTCAGGGTCTCGCCGCGCGGCATCAATCGCTCGGCGTAGCTCCTCTGTCATCGGCTGGCACGAGAACTGCGAGTCCGCCGTCCGCCTTTTCGCCGCGCCATCACCCCGCGTGTACAGTGCACGAGCCTCCGGCACGTGAATTACCACAAGCCTCGCACCCCACGCATACACCGCTGTCACCTGCACATTCATGTTCGGCTTCGTGCCATTGAAGATCCGCCGGGCAATGTCCTCCTCGCCCAGCTCAGTGCCAGTGAATGCGCCCGCGCCGGGAGTCCGGTCCGCAACGCCGACAACAATGTGGCCCGTCGCCGCCTCGCTGTTGGCCATACAAATAGCCTCATTCAACAGCTTCTCGACGAGCTTCGCCCTCCCGCCCTTCCCCTCACGAGCAGTGGGATCTTCCTTGAATTCCAAAATCAGCGACTCTTGCGAGTCCGCCGTCGCTCCATCATGAATCGCCTCCAGCGCTAAACGAACATACGAGGGGAGCGCGTCCCAAGCTGATTCCGTGACCATGTGGCAGATTGTACATTCCCCAGGTAATTCTTTTTGGAGCCAATTTTGGGAGTTGAAAGATATCGGAAAGATATAGGGGGCCTGGAAGTCCCACCGAAATGTTATTTGTGCAGGTCAGCGATTTGTTTCGATATCTTTCTATCTCTTTCTATATCTTTCGGCGTGAGGGCGTGCACCAAATTCCATCTCGCACAATCAGCGACCTGGCCTTTTGCCCTCCCGCCCCGCCAAAAACCCGGGTTCTGGTGCACAGCTAATTGCCAGAAACCCTTTCGCCAGCGGAGCCAGTGCCAAAGGACGCACCCGAAAATTCACGACCTGGGAAAACAGCCGTTTCCAAAACCGAAATTGCGTCCTTTGGCACTCGCTCCCTGTGACCAAGCCACCAGCAAGCCACCAGCAAGCCACCAACCTGCCACCAACCCGTCGTGCGCATTCCCTCACAACCGATGTGCGAGTAAAGTAGGCCCGTAATTTATGGGCAAACAGCCCAGAAGCCACGAGCCCAAAGGGCCACGAGGAAAGGGAGGCGCATTATGCGTGTTGGCATTGTCGGCTATGGAAACTTGGGCAAGAGCGTGGAGCAGCTGGTGAAGCTGCAGCCGGATATGGAGTTGTCGGCGATCTTCTCGCGCCGCAGCAAGCTGGACACGGACACCCGCGTGTTGCCGGTGGCGGAGTTTGGCCAGTACAAGGACGAGATTGACGTCGCGATTCTGTGCCTGGGCTCTGCGACGGATATTCCGGAGCAGGCGCCGGAGTTCGCGAAGTACGTGCCTACCGTGGACACCTACGATAATCACCGTGACATCCCTCGTCACCGCAAGGCGATGGACGAGGTCGCGCGCGAGCACAACACGGTGTCCATCGTTTCCACTGGTTGGGACCCGGGCATGTTCTCGTTGAACCGCGCGATGGCGGAGGCAATTCTGCCGAACGCGCAGCAGCACACGTTCTGGGGCCCGGGCCTGTCGCAGGGTCACTCGGATGCGGTGCGCAGGATTGAGGGCGTCGCGAAGGGTGTGCAGTACACGATTCCTGCGCCGGATGCGTTGGATCGCGCGCGCCGCGGCGAGACCGAGGGTCTCGACGGCAAGTCCGCCCACAAGCGCGTCGTTTACATCGTGCCGGAGGATGGCGCCGACACCGCCGCCATCGAGCACACCATCCGCACGATGCCGGACTACTTCGTCGGCTACGAGGTCGAGGTCAACTTTATTGACGACGCCACCTTCGTCCGCGAGCATTCCGGCATGCCGCACGGCGGTCACGTGATCACCACTGGTGGCGTCGGCGAGAACCACCAGCTTGTCGAGTACACCCTGGAACTCTCCAGCAACCCCGACTTCACCGGCGCCGTCGCCGTCGCGTACGCGCGTGCGGCTGCCCGCCTCGCGGAGGACGGGAAGTCCGGCGCCTACACGGTGTTGGAGGTTCCGCCGTACTTGCTGTCCCCGGTCGCCCTCGACGACCTGATCGCCCGCGACGTCTAACTCACGGGTAGAGGGTGCCGCAAAAGGCCCTTAGAGATTTTGTGAACAGATTTGCATATGCAGATCTGTTCACATTTTTCTGACTCTTCTGGCTACACTTCCTGGAAATAGCATTTTCAGGAGGCCCCTGTGAAGAAGTTCATTGCCCTGTTTGTGGCGTTCGTGCTCGCAATCTTGGCAGCGCCGAGTGCTTCGGCGATCTCCGTGCGTGGCGACGCCGCCTCGCCCAGGTCCGCGGTCGCTGTGGTGCATGCGGGTGGGGCGGTGGAGGCGTCGAGAAATGGGTGGGAGCCGCGACCTGCGCTGAGCCTGAGCAAGCTCTACCTGGGCTATTGGGTGCTGTACCATGGGGCGCCGCAGCATCGGGCGCTGGTGGGGGAGATGGTGCGCACCTCGAACGATGGCATTGCAGGCACGCTGGATGCTGCGTACCCACAGGCGATTGACGCGATCGCGCGCGACTTCAAATTGAGCGCTACTCAACGGCGTGGGAACTGGGGAGTGGCGAGTACGTCGGCGGTGGACGTCGCGAGGTTTGTGCAGGCCATCCGGCATGATCCGGTGGCCGCACCGCTGCTGCGTGGCATGGCGAATGCTGCGCCCGTCGCTGTGGATGGTTTCCCGCAGAACTACGGCACGTCGAGGCTGCCCGGCGTCCAGGGCACGAAGTTCGGCTGGGCCGATGACCGCCGTAGCTCCACTGCGACCGTCAGCTACGGCAACGGCTTCACAGTCGCGGTGCTCACGTACGGTGATGCGCGTGCGAACACGGTTGATGCGCAGCGCGGCGTCGATACGTCGGTGCTCCCGGGGCCGAGCGGTGGCCGCCGAGTCGTGGACCTGCTGCCACCGCAGACCCCGCCCGAGATCAAGGGCGTGATCCCGAAGCACTGGGAGGTCCCGGCTGGCTCGTCGGTGCCGTGGTAAATCATGGCCCTGACCAGCAATTACGAGAATAAAGGTGCCTAATCTACCAAGGTTTTTCAGATTCCGAGAAACCTTAGGAGATTAGGTACTCACATTCGGCTCGTGCTGCTCGGGGCCGTGATGGTGTTACGGCAGCATTGCAGCGATGTTGGCTGGCAGCATCGGCTTGAGTGCCGGCAACGCGACCGTGCCGAGGAGAGCAACGATGCTCACGGCCAGCGGAGTCCAGAACGCCGCTGCACGCTCAGAGGGAGTCATCTTCGATGACTGGGTGATGACTGCGTCCGATTTGTAGTCCTTCTTTGCAGCGCAAGCCTCCAGGGCGCGCACGTATTCTGCCAGTCCGACGCTGTATTCATTTATGGCTGCCTCGTTGCCACTCAAAACTCCGGCGAAAAACTTGGCGCGGAGCTCTCTGGGACTTGTGGATTGGCCGTTGTCGGTTTTGGATGCGTCTTCGGCAAATATCGGGATCTGTGCAGCTGCTTGATCTGGCGTGTATGGGGCTGGGGAGCCTGGTACACCCTTGATCAGACAGGTGCCACCGACCATTGTATTCGTTACGGGGAATACAAACCCTTGGTTAGTTATTTGGGCGCCCGCTGTCGGCGCGAGCGCTCCGACGGTGATGGTTGCGGCGAGGGCCGCGGCTGCAATCTTCTTCACAGTGAAAACTCCTTTGAGTGACAGGGGAAAATCAGGTTCTTGTATATTCAAGCCCCCCCCCCCCTCGTCATTTGTCAAGGCTGTCGCCCGCGCGCGATGGCAGGTGCAATTCTGTTCACAAATTCCCGAGCAAGCTTTTCATCACACCTGCCACCCAGAAACCTGTAGCCGCCGCAACAATCAGAGCAGCTTTCGGTACCTGTCCTTCGATGAAGAGCTCGTCGGTGCCGTGGTAGCGCGCTGGTTAGACGTCGATTGCGACGAGTTTGTGGCCGTTGTGTTCGATGATGTCGGCGGTGACTTCGTAGACGTGCGAGATGATGTCGGCGGTGACTTCGTCGCGGCTGATGTTGGCGTAGCTGGTGCCGTCGTGAAGAAAGAGAAATTGGTCGCAGTGGCGTAGTGCTACGTTGAGGTCGTGAAGTACGGCGATGACGGCGATGTCGCGCTCAACTGCGAGTTGGCGGACGAGACCGAGCATTTCGTATTGGTTGCGGGGGTCAAGGTTGCTGGTTGGTTCGTCGAGAATGAGGATTGATGGTTCTTGGACGAGCGCGCGTGCGAGTATGACTTTTTGACGCTCACCTCCGGAGAGGGTGCTGATGTCATGGAGTTGTTTGTCTGCCATTCCGACGAGTTCCAGCATGTCGGCGCACATTTGGAGGTCTGATTCGCCGACTGCCCATTGGATGTGTGGTTTTCTGCCGAGGAGGACGTAGTCGAAGGCGGTCATTTGGGTGGCTTCGGAGTGTTGGGCTACGTAGGCGGCAAGTTTTGCCATGTCTTGCCTGTTGAGCGCGGTGGTGGGGGTTCCGTTGAGGGTGATTTCTCCGGTGTGTGGGGTGAGGAGTTTGATGAGGTTTTTGACGAGGGTGGACTTGCCTTCTCCGTTGCGTCCGAGGACGGCCATGCATTCGCCGCGCGCGACTTCGAAGCTGACTCCGCGTAGGACGTGGTTGGTGCCGTACGAGAAGTGGAGGTTGTTGCATGTAATCATGGGTGCGCTGTGTGGCTTCATGCGCGGACTCTCCGTTTGAGTAGGAGGAAGAGGAAGATGGGCGCGCCGACGATGGAGGTTACTGCGCCGATGGGGAGCACGACTGGGCTAATGATGGTGCGGGCGGCGATGTCGGCGAGGAGGAGGAGGGTGGCGCCGCAGAGGGCGGTGCCTGGGAGGAGAAAGCGCATGTCGTTGCCGACGAGGCGTCGAATGATGTGTGAGGCGACGAGTCCGATGAAGCTGATGACGCCCACGAAGGCGACAGAGACTGCGGAGATCAGGGCGCAGACGAGCAGGCTGATGGGTACGAGCACTGGGACGGGTACGCCGAGGCTTTTGGCGGCGTCGGTACCGGCCTCGAAGGCGTTGTAGTTCCAGCGGTTGTACATGAAGTAGGCGAATGCTGCTGCGGCGATGCCTGCGGTGAAGAAGATTTGTGTCCAGCTTGCGCGGCCGAGGGAGCCGAAGGTCCAGTAGACGACTGAGGCGACTTTGATGTCGTCGGCGAAGTATTGGACGAGCGAAGTGCCGGCGCTAAACATTGCGCTCAGCGCCACGCCTGCGAGTACGAGTACTGCGGGGCCAGCGTTGAGTGCGCGCGAAATGAACATGATCACGAGGGTGGTGCCCATGCCTCCGAGGAACGCGAATGCCGTCACGAGGGCGGGGTTGCTAATGCTGACGGCGGCGTCGCCGCTGACGTTATTGACCTGGGCGCCCGCGCCGAAGTAGACGATGGCAACTGCCGCACCAAACGCGGCGCCTTGGGACACCCCGAGCGTTGAGGATGAGGCGAGGGGGTTGCGCAGCACGTTTTGCATGATCGCACCACACATGGCTAAGCACATTCCAACTGTGACTGCGATGCATGCTCGGGGCAGGCGGATGTTCCATACGATGAGTGAGTCGCGCTCCCCGCTCGGATGCAGGAGTGCCCGCAGGACGTCGCCCATCCCCATCTCTGCCGATCCGGCCTTGAGCGAGCCAAGGAAACAGAGGCATAGCAACAGGAACGCCGCCAGTAAGACTGCGTATTTGCGCAGTGTGTGCCGATGGTAGTCGGCAGTACTGGCGGGCCGTTGTGGCTTAGCCGTTGGCTTGGTCACTGAGGTCGATCTTTCCGTAGTACAGGCCACCGGCTTCCATTTCGTCGAAGAAGCTCTTGCCCAGCATGACCTGCATGATTTCTTCGGCCTTCTCTTCCAGATCGATGTCTGCGAACTGCTCGGGGTAGAGCACCTTTCCGGCGTGGTAGGCGTTGATCAGCAGGTAGGTGATGTTTGGCCCGGCTGCGTTGGTTGCCGGCATTGTGTACACCTGGCCGTTTTGGACAGCGCGTAGCCCGTTGAAGTAGTCGGGGCGCAGCTTGTATTCGTCGCGGACCAGGTCAAGGTTGCCTGGGTCGAGGAAGATGACGTCGGGATCCCACTCGGGGATGACTTCCCAGTCGACCTCGGCGCCGTTACGGCCGTTCTCGAACGTCTGCGTTTCTTTCAGCACGTCAGCGACGTTGTGGGCGTCGATCGCGTCGAATGCTGGGAAGTCCACGTAGGTGTAGGCGAACCCGTGTGCGCCGTTGAAGGTTACGGCACCTGTGTAGACCTTCTGTTTGTCTTCTTCAGCGACGCCCGCGACGCGGTCCTTGAGGTCTTTCTTCGCGGTGGCGATGTAGTCGTTGATTTCCTTGGCACGGTCTTCCTTGCCGGTCACTTTTCCGACCATTTCGAGGGTGGTGGCGAAGTCGTCGTCAATAAATCCCTTAGAGAGGTAGCGGATGCTGACGACGGGAATGCCGGTTTGTTTTTGCAGTTCGTCAGCGGCTTCTGCGTTGAAGCCGGCGAGGATGACGTCGGGGTTCGCGGTGAGAATTTCTTCCGGGAAGGCATTGTTTTCGCCGGAGCCGCCGCCTTTACCGATGACGGGTAGTTTCCCAAGCTTGTCCGCGTACACGTTGCTGTAGTCGTACGTTGCGCGTGGGCCGGATTGGTCGGTCTGCTCCGAGCCGACGAGCATGTCCACCAGGTCCATGTAGGCGGCGATGCGCGGCCCCATCGACCCGACCGCGACGACGCTATTGACCTGTTCTGGGATGGTCACTTCGCGGCCCATATTGTCCGTCACGGTGATGGTGGCATCGCTGGCGGTTGTCGTCGGCGCGGCTGTATCTTCCGCGGGACTCGAGCAGCCTGTGAGCGTCAGCGTGACCGCAGCACCGACCGACAGCAATATCTTCTTGAACAACGCACTCTCCTTGGGTTGACCCCTACTCAAAAATACATTCAATTGAATGATACAGTATTTTATGGTTGGCGTTCGTCCACGCGCCAAATTGCGAGCGCGTACGCCATCGTGAGAGTGACGTCAATACGCTTATCGACGCCTTCGCCCGGCAACGCAGCGAGCATCCTCTCTGCAACCTCATCCCCATACTGCGCCCTCGCGCGTTCGGCTTCGTAAGAGACATCGTGGGCGTCGTACTTTCGGGATCGCACACGCGTCTGGTAGCGCAGTTGCGGCAGGTAACCTTGGGATATTAACCAGTCGACGTGCAGCGATCCGCCGAAGGGTTTCGCCACGACACCCGCGTCACGCAATGCTTGCTCAAGTAAACTCGTACTGCGGTACGTTGGCTTATTGACGACACACCACCGCGACGACAACCGCATCAGCGCAGCAACGTCATCAATAGTGTTAACGCCCGGGCTCCTATTCGCGATCACCGCGGAAAACGTACGGCCCGTGAGCGGTTCGGGGATTCCGGCGGACCAGTCGTGTGTGTAAAAGGTGAGGTTTTTCGACGTCGGTGTAGCCCCAATCATCGCCGACGAAATATCGAACCCGTAGCCCTCAGCAATATGCGGTGCCATCTTGCCGAGGTGCCACCCCGGCCCACAGCCGATGTCCAGCACCGTGGAATCCGGTGTGAGCACGTCGAATTCATCCAACACCTCGAGGAGAAGGTCGGGCCCTTCTTCCAGGTTGCGTGCCCAAGTCGGGGCCTGATCATTCCAATATTCGATTGACATATTAACTACCGTAGCGGAAACGCAAACTCGACTTAGGCTTCCGACCTGCGATTGTTTGAATAGAGGTGCCTAATCTCCCAAGGTTTCGGTGTTTTTGGGGAAACCTTGGACGATTAGGCAGCTGTATTCGGCTTGTGGCGCAGGTGCAATTTTGTTCACAAAATCCCGAGCAACCTTTTCAGCACACCTTCCACCCCCGAAAACACGGAACGCCGAAAAACACCGAACCAGCAGCCCCGGGCTACCCCAACAGCGCGTTATCGATGAGGCGCACGCCGTCCACCGTCGCCGCAACCAGCGCCAGGCCAGGACCGGACGTCGGCTGCAGCGTATCTGGATCAACGACCACCAGGTAGTCCAGCGTCACGCCCTCGGAAGCCGCGAGCTCCGCACGCACGGCATCCACGTCCAACGCGCCCGCGTCGACCTGTTCCTGCAGCGTCCGCAGCGAACGCGACAGTGCCAGCGCCTGCGAGCGCCCCGCCTCAGAGAGACGCACGTTGCGGGAAGACTGCGCCAGTCCGTCCGCGGCGCGTGCGATGGGCAGGGTGCGGATCTCCACGTCGTGGTTCAGGTCGTGAACCATCCGGCGCAGCACCGCTACCTGCTGCGCGTCCTTCTGTCCGAAGTAGGCGACGTCCGGTTTGGCCAGGTTGAACAGCTTGTTGACGACGGTCGCGACACCGTCGAAGTGCCCCGGCCGCGACGCGCCTTCCAGGACGGTGCCCATCTCGCCGGTGCGGACCCAGATCTGTGGAATCCCGCCGGGGTACATCTCCTCGACGCTGGGCGCGAACACGATGTCCACACCGAGGCCCTCGCAAAACGTTGAGTCAGCCTCAATATCGCGTGGGTAGTTGCGGTAATCGTCGGTGTCGCCGAGGTCGGTGAACTGCAGTGGGTTGAGGAACACGCTGGTAATCAGCGTGTCGACCTCTCCCCGGGCCCGCTCAATCAGCGTGCCGTGCCCGGAGTGCAGCGCGCCCATTGTCGGCACCAGGCCGACGGTCCCGGTCGCTTCGGCGCGCGCCGCGCGCAGTTCTTCAACAGTGGTAATGACTCGCATGGTGGCCTTCCTTAGTCCTCGAACGATTCGGCAGCAGCAGGGAAGTCCCCCTTTTCGACGTCCTCCCGGTACCTCCGCGCCCCCTCCAGCAGCTGTGTTCCCAGGTCCGCATACTGACGTACAAACCGCGGCGTTTTTCCGCCGGCGCGGAACCCGAACGCGTCCTGCCACACGAGCACCTGCCCGTCAGTCCCGTTGCCTGCGCCGATGCCGATGGTGGGGATGGGAACCTCCTGGGTCACCCGCGTCGCGATTTCGGAGGGCACCATCTCCAGCACGACCGCGAAAGCACCCGCGTTTGCGACGGCGGTGGCGTCGTCAAGTAGTTGCTGGGCCGCGTCACCGCGACCTTGGACCACGTAGCCGCCGAGCGCGTGCTCGGACTGCGGCGTGAACCCGATGTGCCCGCAGACGGGAATGCCGGCGTCGACAAGCGTTTTGATCGTCGGCGCCATCTCGACGCCGCCCTCCAGCTTCACTGCCTGCGCCCCAGTCTCCTTCATGACGCGCACCGCCGCGGCGAGCGCCTGCGCCGGCGACTCCTCATACGTGCCGAACGGCAGGTCAACCACCACAAACGCACGCTGCGTCGAGCGCACGACCGCGGAGGCGAACGTGATCATCTCGTCGAGCGTGATCGGCAGGGTAGTGGTGTGGCCGAGCACCACGTTGGCCGCCGAGTCCCCGACGAGCAGGAAGTCGATCCCGGCTTCGTCGAAGATCTGGGCGGTCATGGTGTCGTAGCTGGTCAGCGCCGTAAATTTGCGACCCTCGGCCTTGGCCTGGGCGAAGTAACGAGTACGAAGGCGTTTCATAGGGCCTTATATTAGGACGCTGGGTGGCGCCCCGCTGGCGGTTTTTGAAAACCGGATGTCCACCATGGTGTACACAAAACCCTTTACAATCGCGCGAAATGCACTAGGTTGTGTAGAAACACTTAGAAAAAACGGGGGGACACTTTGCGCACCTATACCTTGGCACCACTGCTCGCCGCCACACTTCTCGCTGGCTGTTCCAGCACCACCCTTATCGACGCCCCCTCCGCCCCCTCCAACGCCCCTCCCTCGGATTCCGCGGGCCAGAAAGCCTTCGTGTTTGAGTCTGGCACCGTCCCAATCGGCGCCTTCGACCCATTCACGCTTGCACCCGAGGACTACTTCGATCCCTGCAACGACATCACCGAGGAGGAATTCCGCCGCGCGGGCTTCACCGGCGAAATCAAGCGGAGCACGGACGGGGAGATTGACTCGCCGCTTGGAACTTCGGTTTGTAGCTTTTTTGATTATGAAATTGGGAGTCACATTACGCTGATGGCTATCGATGTGGATCGCAAGATAATAGAAGAAGTGAGAAACATCGATCCTGGTTTTTCATCTGAAGTTCTTGAAGATGCTTACGTTTATCACAAAGGGCCGGAAGTTGTGCCTAGTAACCCATGCATTGCTCAGCTAGACACTACGCGCGGCGGTATTGGCGTTTTCTATTACACGAGAAACGAGAATGTTGACCAGGAAGCCAGGTGCGGGATGGCACTGCAGCTCTTAGAAGCGTTGTACGAAATATAAATTCTTTGAAATCAATTTGGGGGAAAAATGACACGGCTATTTCTAGAAGTTGAAGACGTTAATACAGCGATTACCACGTTATACAAAGTGCAAGATACGTCGTTTGTAATGTCAGGATTGGCGGCAGTGCCAGCCTCCACCTTCTCCGCCGTCTCCGGCCTCCGCGAGGCAGGGGAGAAGCACGGGGCGATTTACTCGGAGCACGCTCCGCTTGCGACGGACGCGTTCACGGGGAATGTGAAGTCGTCGGCAAAGGTGTTGAAGGTCTGCCTGGACAATACGGTGATGGCGGACGATTCGATTGCGGGGATTGTGAACGCGGTCGGGCTTAGTGGAACGCCTGGGTTGAGTGGTTTGGGTTCCAATCTGGGGATGTCGTCGGCGGCTGCGGTTGCGAAGAGTTACAAGACGCAGCCGTTCAATAACAGTGCGGTGTACGCGTCGACGGATGGGAGCTTCGAGTCGCTGGTGAGCAATATTCTGACCACGAACACAGCGATTCCGTCGGGGTTGGCGTCGAATTGGACGTCGAATGCGCAGCGTATTTACGAGATGGTGGAGGCCATCGCCCCAGCCATTGCGTCCCTCGAATCTTCGGCGGAGACCGAGTTCGTCGCCCAGGCGATTGCGCGTCTCCAGCTGATTCAGGCAGCGGGGTCCGAGTACGCAGCCAACTCGGCGGCGCTTGCGGGGAATAACACGGGGTTGGCGGCGTTGGCGTCGTCGTCGCAACTTATGGCGGCGGCAGCTCAGGCTGCGGCGATAGCTGCTGAGGCGGTATCCCCGGCCGCGGTGAAGGCTGTGAAGGAGGCCTTCGTCAGTTCCTACCCGATGTACGTCAACTCGTACCTGCCGGCTACGAACCCGACCTTCGTCAAGCTGTTGCCGGACCTCACCGACGTCACCGGTTCCGACTTCTCCATCAGCGGCCCACCCGCGCCGACCGCTCCCGAGTTCGCGGACGCACCAATGCCGGCGGGGCTTGCCAGCATCTTTGCCAACAACGGTTACACAGATCTCGCCAACGCGCGTGGCCCGCAGGACGTGTTGCAGCAGTTCGGGAAGCCGAACCCGGACATGCTCAACGCCATCGCGTCCGGCGCCACCCCGACCCAGGTTGCCTCGGCGCAGGCCCCGACGCTTCCTCCACCGGGCGCGCTGAACGCTCCGGCAGCGAATGTCGCGCCGGGCGCTGGCCTCCACGGTGGTCTCGCCTCCGGCGCAGGCGGGCTCGGCGGCGCAGCGACAAACGCCGCCTCCGCAGCGGGCTCCGGCGTAGGCGCAGGCCAAGGCGCATTCGGTGGTATGCCAATGGGTGGCGCAGGCGGTGGTGGCCGCCATCGCGCCGGGTCGCTGCACCAGCAATCAGCAGGGTTCGGCTCCTCAGCAGGTGCAGGGGCAGGCTCACCCACAGCTTCAGGATTCGGCTCCAACGCTGGCCTCGTCGGCGGCGGCGCGGGAGGCTTCGCCGGTCGGCCAGGTGCCGGGTCGACAGGCAGCTTCGGCGGCCAACCAGGCGCAGCAGGTGCTACAGGTTCTGCCACCAACACCGCAGGTCAGCAGGGGCAACGAGGTGGCTTCATGGGTGCGCCAATGTCGCAGGGGCGCGGCAAGGACGACAAGAAGCAGCGCCCGAAAGCGGTCACCAGTGCCGTCGAGAGGGAGGGCAACATCCACGCCCTGCTTGGCGACGCCCCCTTGGTCAATCCCGGCGTCATCGGGTTCAACGTGCGTGGTCAGTAGGCAGTCCAGCACGCTGGCGTAGTTCGGCGGCGCGCTCGGGGCGTGGCCGCAGCCGCCAGATGTGCGCGCTCACCCCGGCACCGATCGCGGCGAGCAGCAACGCCACCGGCCACAGCCCGACCACCACTATCACCACCCATATGGAGGCGCCCATCCCCAACCACAGCAGTCCCAGAATCCGCAGCTTCTGCGCCCGCGTCAGCTGTCCTGAGTAGTAGTCAATAATGAATGGCCCGAACGTGTCATGGCGCAGCAGGTAGCGCTCCAGCCTTGGTGAGCTCCGCGTGAAGCACACCAGCGCAAGTAGCAGAAACGGCGTCGTGGGCAGGATCGGCACCCACACGCCGACCGCGCCCAGAGCGAGCGCCACCAGCCCCACAATCATGTACACGTATCGCATCGTCGCCACAGTCTAGCCGCAACATGCAACAATAGTTGTATGACTGCCTGCACTATCCTGTACGCCTCGTTCTACGGATCCACCAAAGAATACGCCGATGAGCTGGCGAAACGCCTCAGCACCACCGCCGAGCCAATCCCCGACGCCGACTTCAACCCCGAAGGCCCCATCGTAGTTCTCGCCCCAATCCACGGTCCGAACAACCCCGGCGCCAGCTTCATCCGCAAGCTCCCTGACCCACTTTTCGACGCCCACTCCGTCTCCCTCGTCACCGTCGGCATGAGCCTGGACGAAGTGGCCGTCGATAAGGACTTTTCCGCGAAACTTTTGGGCAGCCGCGCGGACAGCGTCACCCGCTTCTACCTGCCCGGGCGCATGAACTATTCCGAACTATCCGCTGCTCACGCCGCCACGATGGCGGGCGTCGTCGGCGCTTTGCGGCTCAAACCGCGCAAGTCAGCCAATGACCGCATGATGATCGACACCTATAACAAGGACGTCGACCGTGTCGACTTCACCCGCCTCGCCCCCGTCGAGGCCTGGGTGCGCGACAACGCTTAGCGGAGTAGCCCAGCCTGCTGCGCGATTCCCCCGAGCAGGCCGAGGATGCCAAGCACGAACCCGATGATGATGCCGGCTTTCGTGCCGTCATCCATCGGCTCAGCCTTGAAATCCTTGCCCTGCAGGCATGCCTGGAGTGCCATGCCGTCATTGATGGCTGCGGTTTCCTCAGCAGTCGAGGATCCAAACGCCTCGCTGAGCTGCGACGACTGCTGCACATTTGAGATGTCCGTATCTGCCAGCTTCTTGAGGCCATCTTGCTTTGACACCCATTTTTTGATGGCGTCCTGAGTGTACGTTCCGTTGTTTTGGGTCATGTCCGCGCTGTCGAACTTCAGTGTGCAGTACTTCTGGTAGTTCTTCGTGCTCATCGTGTTCGACGCCGCATCGGCAGCCGGCGCGAGCATGGAGGCAGCCAAAGTGGCGGCGACAATAGTGGCGGTGATCTTCTTCATGAGTATTTTCCTTTTTGTAGAGAGAAAGCCCCGCATGGTGCGGGGCGAGCATTCCAGGTGGAACGTGTGCCTATGGCAGCATCGCTGCAATGTTGGCTGGCAGCATTGGCTTCAGCGCTGGTAGAGCGAGGGCAACGATGCCTGTGAGCAGGCCAACGCCGGTCAGCGTCCAGAAAGTAGCCAGACGTGCCGTGCGGTCCATTCTGAGGGAGAGCGCGGTGATACCGTCGGTCTTGTAGTTCCGGCTCTTGGTGCAGGCGCTCATTGCTTTTCGGGATTCCCACTTAGCGGTCTTCCAGGAGCCTTCGTCGATACCGGACAGGAAGCCGAGGCGGTCAGCAAATTCAGAACCGTCCCCTGGATCTGCAGCCAGCTCGGCCTCTGCCTGGGTAGGGGTGAACGTCTGGTTGTAGGTCAAAGTCCCACCGTCAAGCACTTTGATAACACAGTTACCGTTGACCATTGTATTTGTGACAGTGACGGTATCGGCCGCTTCGGCCGCAGGGGCCGCCAGGCCGAGTGCCATGGTTGCAGCTACGGCTGCGGTTGCGAACTTCTTCACAGTGAGATCTCCTTTAGTTGACAGGAAGAAATAAGGTTCTTGTATATTCAAGCCCCCCCCCCCTCATCATTTGTCAAGGCGGGGGAGATGCAGGGGTCTAGCGGAACAGTCCAGCCTGCTGCACGATTCCCCCGAGCAGGCCAAAGATGCCAAGCACGAACCCGATGATGATGCCGGCTTTCTTTCCTTCGTCCATCGGTGTGGACTGGAAGTCCTTGCCCTGCAGGCATGCCTGGATCGCCAGGGCGTCGTTCATGCGCGCTGCGTCGTTACCGTGCGAAGAGCCGAATGCCTCGCTGGGCTCGGACGACTGCTGGGCGCGTGGGAGAGCCTTGTTTGCAAGAGCAGTCAAGGTCTTGTCCTTCTTGACCTCACTTTGCAGGAAGGTGGCGTTTATATTTTTAGAATCGAGCTTCAGTGTGTAGTACTTCTGGCCATACTGGTAGCTCATCTTGTTTGACGCGGCATCCGTAGCCGGTGCAAGCCTGGAGACGGCCAGCGCCACGATGCCGAGGAGCGTAGGCACAATGATTGACAGGCAGTATGCAGCTGCGCGAGCCTCGTGCGGCTCAACCACGGAGGGCAGCGAGTCAACAGCGTTGGTGGTGTAGTTCTTGCCTTCTTGAGATAACGATCGTTTCTTGCGGCTCGAGTTAGGTTAGGGCTTGCGTTTGATGACTTCGGGTATGCGTGCAGGGCCGGTAATCCAAACTTCAGCGCCAGGCCATAGTGCGTGAACCGTACGGCTGGCAATTCGGTGCCAGTGCTGCAGCGTGCCGGTATCTAGAAGCGGCTCGAGGTGTGAGGCCCTATTTCTGGCATGTAGGAGGGTTGAGCACCAGAAATAGGCGGTACCAGCTGAAGCGTCGAATCCTTTGCCTGTTGCGCAGATATTTGTCCGAAGATCTATTGCCTGGTCCCAGATATCGAATTGTGGAGCGTTCGCACGACCTCCGAGCCGAATTGGTTTCGGTATGAGGTGCCTCCATGACCCAAAAGTTAGCGCGGCCACGAGGTCGTCGTGGGTTGGGTGTGGTTTGACTGCATGCCCGTTCAGTGGATCTCTCATCGAAGCCTTTGCTTTTGCTTCCCACCATGATCCATGAAGGTCTCCTTGGCGCCTGTGGGGGCTATTGGTCCAGCTGGATGGTGGAGTGCGGCGGACAATATGTGATAAGGGTACCTGTGGCTGGGTAATCCATTCTGGTGTACCGCCGACTTGCATGTTCCATGCTCGTAGCTGTTGATCAATCGTATCCCGCAGCGCAACTTCAACTAGCGCTAGGGTGCTTGTCACTGCGGCGGCTGCATCGATATTCCATTGATATAGTGCGAGGGCTTTTTCTGGTTCCTGGTGTGCTGCATCAAGATAGGTTTGAAACCGTGGGGCAGGGATATTTGTGATGAGCTTTTGATATGAAGACGGTTGCATTTGTTTTCCTTCATTATGTCAGCGTTGGCTGGTTTGCTCTGTAGAAAAGGGATGGGTATGATTGCGGTCATTGAGCAGGAATCACCTGCAAATTAAAGGAAATTCCGGTCCCGAACATTTTTGTTTGGGGCCGTTTTTCATTTCCGACTGCTTGGATCTAGCGACCCCCTAAGCCAAATTTACAGGTCGCACCCGGCTTAAGGGACATTTTGTGTGTATAAATCTGTCCGGTTTCCTGGGATGACCTCGCCTAACAGTCCGATATGGTTTCCAAAACAGTTCCATTCGCCCGTTTCGAGAAATCAACACCGAATACCACCACACCTGTGGTATAGGGCCCGACCGTGGTGCGGTAAGGCCAATTGCTATGGCAATCACAAACCGGCCGTCTTGCCCACTATGCGGCCACACACTGATAAAAAACGGAACCACAACCGCAGGCACACAACGCTGGCGCTGCCCGAACTGCAACGCATCCACAATCAACCCCCGCGCCCGCACCAACGATGTACGCCACTTCAAAATCTTTCTCGACTGGATCCTTTCCGGGGAACCCGCAGACCGCGTCGCTCAACGACACAAGGTGACCAGACGCACCTTAACCAGATGGTTTCAACTGCTGTGGTTTATCACCGTGCCCAACATGACAGACCCATATCGCGTCTACGACCAAGTCTTTATCGACGGCACCTACTTCCACAAGAAATGCCTGCTCGTTGCATGTACGGACACACACGTCATTGCCTGGCACTGGTGTTTGCGGGAAAGCTCATCGGAGTACCTCAAACTCCTCGACAAGATCGCCCCACCGCTAATCATCACCACTGACGGCTCAGGAGGAGCCTGAAAAGCAATCCGGAGTAAATGGCCCCACGTAGCCATCCAGCGCTGCCTAGTCCACGTACAACGCAACACGTTTAGCGATATCAGTAAAAACCCGATCCACCCAGTACATAAGGCAATCCGCAAGCTTGGCTACATGCTCGTCAACGTTGCTGATACCGACGATGCCGCACGGTTTATCGCAGCCGTACACACCACCCGCATCACCTTTGACGACTGGCTCAAACAACGCACCTATCGCCGTGATATCCCCCAAGGTCAAGTACCAACATGGGTCAACGACACCCAACAATGGTGGTACACCCACCGCAATGCACGTCGTGCACTGCGCAGGTTTGAAAAGCTCATCCAAGACGACCAACTCTTTGTCTTCCTCGCCCCACCAGAGGGCGTGACACAAGATGTAAAAGCCACCACGAACCTGTTAGAAGGCGGGATAAACCAGCAGCTCAAAGACAAAGCTGGCCAGCACCGTGGCATGTTCGATGAGCATCAACGCATCACCATGGATTGGTGGCTATACATGCACACGCAAGACCCGGTACCGCCTCTTGAGCTTGCCCGGCAACAAGACTTCGGACGCGTCGGCGAGAGGGCCGCACGAGCTGCGTGGGCAAAAGAAGAACTACAACGCCGCGGTCACCTGGATGGGCGGCCGAAAGAATTCGATACCGGCATTGATCATCAGTGGAACCCCAGCTTAGGCGTGAGAAAAGGGTGGGCTGGACGCAGCTAAACACACACAAAATGTCCAGCTAAACACACACAAAATGTCCCTTATCGCGACACGCCGTAAAAACACACAAAATGTCCCTTAAGCCTCGCACCCTCAGTAAAAAGGAGAAAGCCCTACAGGCGCCAATTGTCCTGTAGAGCTTTCTCCACTCATAGCGAGGGACCTTGTCCTCACTTTCTGCAGATTCACAGTACTCCTGGAAACGCTCAATGCAAGCTATTCCTAACCCGATGGCGGCAGAAGGGTCTGCCAGCTGAGCGTCTCTCTAAAGCGCAGGGCCCGCAACCCGTCGAGGTTCCCGTCGACCTCTTCCGGTCGACCAACGCAGGTCACGGCATTTTGAGGCTTTTCGACGCCAATTCCCCCATCTTGTGCTGACCTGCATTGGTCGACGCTAAGAGGTCGACCGGAACAGCCCAGCCCCCAACACCCCACCAGCCAAGCCGCATGCAATTCTGTTCACGAATTCTCTAGCAACGTTTAGACGACACATCCCACCCAGCCAACAAACCCAACCCACCACACCCCACCCGGCCAACAAACCCACCCAGCCACATCCCACCCCGCCCCACTGCACCCACTACACTGTGTATCCATGACTAACGCGAGCGAAACCCCAGCGCACCGTTACGGCGCTGGCCTGGCAAATCAGATTGAGCAGAAGTGGCAGACGTTCTGGAAGGACAACGGCACGTTTAACGCGCCGAACCCGGTCGGCGACCTCGCTACCGGTGACCCACTGCCCGAGGACAAGCTGAATGTGCAGGACATGTTCCCGTACCCGTCGGGAGCGGGGTTGCATGTGGGTCACCCGCTTGGCTACATCGCGACGGACGTGTTTGCCCGCTATAACCGCATGTTGGGCAAGAACGTGCTGCACACGTTGGGCTATGACGCGTTTGGTTTGCCGGCGGAGCAGTACGCGATTCAGACGGGTACGCATCCGCGGACGACGACTGAGGCGAATATCCAGAATATGAAGCGTCAGCTGGGCCAGTTGGGTCTGGGGCATGATCCGCGCCGTTCGGTGGCGACGACGGATCCGGAGTTTTATAAGTGGACGCAGTGGATTTTCCTGCAGATTTATAACGCCTGGTTTGATGAGGAGCTGCAGAAGGCGCGTCCGATTGAGGAGCTGGTCCGTGACCTGCTCACGGGCGCCCGCCTGACCAAGGATGGCCGTAACTTCCGCGATTTGACGCATGCGGAGAAGCACAAGGCGATTGATGAGTTCCGCTTGGTCTACCTGTCCGATTCGATGGTGAACTGGTGCCCTGGCCTGGGCACGGTGCTGGCGAATGAGGAGGTCACGGCGGAGGGCCGTTCGGAGCGCGGGAACTTCCCGGTGTTCCGCAAGCGGCTGCGTCAGTGGATGATGCGTATTACTGACTACTCCGATCGCCTGCTCGATGACCTTGATTTGTTGGATTGGCCGGAGAAGGTCAAGGCGATGCAGCGTAATTGGATTGGTCGTTCGCGTGGTGCGCAGGTGGCGTTCGCGTCGGAGGCGGGCCCGCTCGAGGTCTTCACGACGCGCCCGGACACCCTGTTCGGCGCCACCTACATGGTGCTCGCGCCTGAGCACCCGCTTGTCGACGCCCTCACGGCCGATGCCTTCCCGGCCGACACGGATGAGCGTTGGACGAATGGGGCGGAGTCGCCGAAGGTGGCCGTCGAGAAGTATAGGACGGCGATTGCTGCCAAGAGCGACTTGGAGCGTCAGGAGAATAAGGAGAAGACTGGCGTGTTCCTGGGTTCGTTTGCGACGAACCCGGTGAGCGGCGAGCAGGTGCCGATCTTCATCGCGGATTATGTCCTGACCGGTTATGGTACGGGCGCGATTATGGCTGTGCCGGCGCACGACGAGCGCGACTACGAGTTCGCGACTGTCTTCGGTCTGCCGATCGTGCCGGTGCTCGACGGCGACGTCACGGAAGCCGCCTTTACTGGCGACGCGCCGCACATTAACTCGGCGAACGAGCAGGGCCTGGACCTCAACGGCCTGGGTAAGGACGAGGGCATCGCGAAGGCGGTCGAGTGGCTGGTCGCCAACGGTGCTGGTGAGGAGAAGATCCAGTACAAGCTTCGCGACTGGCTCTTTGCCCGCCAGCGCTACTGGGGCGAGCCGTTCCCGATCGTGTACGACGAGAACGGCCAGGCGCACGGCCTGCCGGAGGACATGCTGCCGGTCGAGTTGCCGCAGGTAGAGGACTACAACCCGGTGTCCTTCGATCCGGAGGACGCGGATTCTGAGCCGGCGCCGCCGCTGGCGAAGGCCACCGACTGGGTCGAGGTCGAGCTCGACCTGGGTGAGGGCACGAAGAAGTACTGGCGCGACACGAACGTGATGCCGCAGTGGGCGGGTTCCTCCTGGTACCAGCTGCGCTACATCGACCCGACGAACCAGGACGCGTTCTGCGACATCGAGAACGAGCGCTACTGGACCGGCCCCCGCAGCGAGAACGATCCGGGCGGCGTGGACCTCTACGTCGGCGGTGTGGAGCACGCGGTGCTGCACTTGCTCTACGCCCGTTTCTGGCACAAGGTGCTCTATGACCTGGGCTTTGTTTCCTCGAAGGAGCCGTACCGCCGTCTGTTCAACCAGGGCTACATCCAGGCGTACGCCTACACGGATTCGCGTGGCGTGTACGTCCCGGCCGCCGAGGTGGAGGAGAAGGACGGCAAGTTCTACCGCAATGGCGAGGAGGTCAACCGCGAGTACGGCAAGATGGGCAAGTCCCTGAAGAACGCCGTCGCGCCGGATGACATCTGCCGCGATTACGGTGCGGATACCCTGCGTGTTTACGAGATGTCGATGGGCCCGCTGGACACGTCGCGCCCGTGGGCGACGAAGGACGTCGTCGGCGCGCATCGTTTCCTGCAGCGCCTGTGGCGCCTGGTTGTGGACGAGGAGTCCGGCGAGGTCACCGTCACCGACGCGGCGCTCACCGAGGATGACAACAAGCAGCTGCACCGCACCATCGCGGGTGTCCGCGATGATTACGAGCACCTGCGGGACAACACGGTCGTCGCAAAGCTGATCGAGTTCACGAACTACCTGACCAAGACGTACCCGTCGGGCGCCCCGCGCGCGGCGGTCACTCCGCTGGTGCAGATGGTCGCGCCGCTCGCCCCGCACATCGCCGAGGAACTCTGGGCGAAGCTCGGCCACGCCGACACCATCACGTTCGAGCCGTTCCCGACCTTCGAGGAATCTTTCCTTGTCGACGCCACCATCGAACTGCCCGTCCAGATCAACGGCAAGGTGAAGGCCCGGATCAACGTCCCGACGGACGCCTCCAAGGAGGACACCGAGGCCCTCGCCCTGGCCGACGAGCGGGTCAAGGAGCTGACCGACGGCAAGAACGTGGTCAAGGTGATTGTGGTGCCGGGACGCATGGTGAACCTGGTCGTTAAGTAAACGTTCAGGAAACGTGTAGGTGCTGCGGAGCGTTTGTGTGTACTGTTGGGCACCATGACTGAACCAAATACACCTAACAACGATCCGCAGAACCCGGGCGGCATCCCGTCCTACCCGGAATACGGCGCGTCGCCATACGGTCAGTCCTCGGGACAGCCTTCCGGCCAGTCTTACGAGGAGCAGGCCGATTTCGGTGCGTTTGACGTCAACTCGGCCGCCCAGGCGTCCGGGGAGAGTGCGTTGCGTTACCACGGCGCCCAGCTCGCCGTGCCGACCAGCCCCGCGGCAGCCATGCTGGCGAACGACGACGGCTTCGTCGGCATCACGCCCGCCCAGTACGGTGACGGCGTCACCCCGCACCCGATCAGCAACCCGGCCGTCAACGGCGTCGCGCACGGGCTGGGCACCGGGAAGCTGTCCGTCGGCGCTGCGCTAAAGTACGGTTTCAAAACCGCCTACGCCAACCCGGGCACCTGGCTGGTGCTCGCGTTTGTGTACGCGCTGCTGAACAACATCGGGGCCGTCTTCCAGAGCGACACGGTCAGCGCCCTGGGCATGCTGGCCCTATTCTTCGTCACGCCGCTGTTCCTGGCCGCCGCGCTGCAGCAGACCCTGGTCGGCCCGAAGCAGTTCGTCCTGAAGGACATCAAGTCGGCTGCCTACGGCAAGACGCTGGGTATGTCGGTGGTCGTCGGCATCATCACGACTCTGATCTTCGCCCTGCTCATGGTGATCGGGTTCGTCGCTGGTTTCGCCGGCGCGGACCCGGAGGCGCTCCTGACCGCCTCGAGTGGTGATCTCAGCGCTATCGACCCATCCGCGTTCGTGACCCTATTCGTTGGGATCGGCATCGCGGTGCTGATCATGTTGCTTATCTCGCCGTTCTTCATCTTCCAGTCGTTCTACGCAGCCGACAACAACGGCACTTTCGGCGACGCCTTCAAGGCCGGCTTCACCACAGCGAAGCGCAACTACGGTGGTCTGCTCGGCCTGATGATCGTCTGCGGGATCCTGATGGCCACCGTCTCCGGCAGTGGCGCCGCCTCCAGCGTGGCCGCTTTTGTCTCGCTGGTGTTGGGCACGCTGCTGGCCGCCCCAGCACTCCTGGCGATGGTATACGCCTACCGCCAGGTCTCCGGCGGCCCCGTCCCGCACGAGGTAGCCGTTGCCTAAGCGCAGCACCTACTACACGGCCGTGGCACTGACCGCCGCGGCCGTGCTCTTTTTTACCGTCGGCAAGGCGTACGTTGGCCTGCCCGGGGTGTGGGACACAATCTCCCACGAGGTCCGCCACCTGCGCCTCATCCCCTTCGGCTCCTTCATCTACTACCGAGTCTGGTGGGGGCCGTGGCTCAACCTCATCGGCAACATCGTCCTCTTCCTTCCCGTCGGCTACTTGGCCCGCCTCCGGCTCGGCAAGGTCTGGAAGGCCGCCCTGGTGTCGATGGTGGCGTCACTAAGCATTGAAGTAGCCCAGTACGTGCTCGCCGCCGGCTACTCAGATATCGACGACCTCATCATCAACACCGCCGGCGGCACCCTGGGCGCTACACTTGCCCACATGCCCAGCTTCACCCGCACCATCTTCCCCGACGGCAACGAGCCCGACGCCCGCTTCACCCTCGCCAACGAGCGCACCTTCCTCGCCTGGACCCGCACCGCGCTGGCATTCCTGGCAGGCGGCATCGCCCTCGGCGCCTTCGACGTCACCGGCATCCCACCCGGCACCCAAACCTTCGCCGCCGCCACCGTGATCGTGATCGGCATGGCTATCGCTGCCGGCGCCGCCATCCGCTGGGTCCGCGTCGAACGAGCGCTGCGCCACGGTCGCCCGCTGCCCGCCCCAGCGATCGCGCCGCTGCTCGGCGTCGGGATCCTGGTCGCCTCCATCGTCGTGCTGGTAGGCCTGCTCTCGTGACCATCCCCGTCCCGGACCCCGGCCTCCAGCCCGAGCGCACCGCCCTGAGCTGGACCCGCACCGCCCTGGCCATGCTCGTCTGCTCGATGGTGCTCCTGCGCTGGTCTCACGCCTACCCGGTGCCCGTCTTCGGTGCCATCGGGCTCCTGCTCACCCTGGCAGTGGTGCTCATCTCCAGATATCGACGCCTCTACCGCACCGAAGCCCACAACCTTGCCCAGGAACGCTCCCAACCAAACACGGTTTCCGTCTTCGCCACTGCGTGTGCGCTAGTCGGTCTGGGTGGGTTGGGTCTGTGCCTGGTCCTTGCGCAGTAGGTGTGCGCACCTTTTTCCTACCCGAGGAATCCGCGACCTGGGCAAACGCGCCGGGCCGTGGGCGAAAACAAGGAATTTGGTGTCTTGCAGTGGGGTGCAGTGCCAAACCAAGCAGCTAGTGAAAACCAGCCCTTTTCTGACCAGGCACTATGAACATCTATACCAAGCCTGGCTGCGTCCTTTGGCACTGGCTGCCGATTCTGTGCACCTTTTTCCTGCCAGAGGAATCCGTGACCTGGAGAAACGCGCCCGGCTGCGTGCGAAAACCAGGAATTTGGTGTCTTGTGGCGGGGTGCAGTGCCAAATCACGCAGCTAGGAAAAACTAGCCCTTTTCTGACCAGGCACTATGAATAGCTATACCAAAGAGAAGTGCGTCCTTTGGCACCAGGCCTACGAAGAAAAGTCGATGGCGATGCACTTCAGCATGTCGTAGCCATCCCCGTTGAGGCTGAACCCGTCGACGGCGTCTTCGCCGAATCCGAAGGCCTCCAACAGGGCGGTGCCTTCCTTGTAGATGGTTGAGTCGGGAAGGTGGGGGGAGTCGGAGATGAGGTTGAACATGAGTTGGTTCCAGTTTTCGCGGCCGAAGGTCGCGTAGAATCCGCGGGCGATGTTTTCGGCGAAGTCGAATGGGTTGTCGCCGCCGCTGAGCAGCTCGACGCCCTCGTTGGTAATGGTGTAGCGCCCGGTTTGTTCGGCGCGCATGAAGCCGGATTCGACGAAGAAGTTGTGGAGGTGCCTGCGCCATATGGGGTCGTCGGGGAGGAGGCCGTCCATGAGGTTGTAGAGGGCTTCGGTGATGCCGGTGTAGACGGGGGAGTCGAAGGTCGGGTTGGGCCCGTAGTAGTCCTCGAGGAATTCGCCGATGGCGGCCATGACGGCGGGGTTGCTCTCGGGGTTGGGGTCGATGGCCATGATGTCTTTGAGGTCTTCGCGGTTGGCCAGGTATTCGCGGAGCGCTTCGCGAACGTCTTCGTCTTCTTCGGCGGCAGCCTCGGGGTTCATCATGTTGCGGGCGACCATGGTTTCGACGCTGTAGTACATGCGGTTCGAGATACTGACCGGGTCTGCCTTGGTAAGCCTGTCCACCATGTGGCCCGGCGACATCACGGGCATCGCGGAGAACAGGGTTGGCGTGATGTGCATGTCGGCGGGTTGGCCGGCTGCGAGGCGGACGGCTTCGTCATAGAGCTCGGTCATCATGGCGGGGCCTTTGAGGTGCTCGATGACGTCGGGGCCGAGTGCGGAGATGAGGACGGGGGTCGGGCCGGCGATGGTGGATGGCCCGAGTACTTGGACGTTGATGTTCCAGTTGGCGCCGGCGTCGTAGATGTAACTCATGGTTTCGGGCATGTCTTGGACGGTGAGGTCGTTTTCGTCGTATTCGCCGGCGGCTGGTTGGGCGGTGTAGACGCGTTGTTCGCCGTTGATGTTCCCCGAAAACATGTGTGTTGCTGCGCTCGAGAAGCCGAGGGTGGCGTCGATAATGAGTGCGAGTTCCCCCAGGTACATCGAGTGATCAACATTAATGCATCGTGAAATCTCGGGTCGGGAGTTTTCTACGGTGATTAATAGAGAGATGTTCATGTCGTTCACTCTATAGTTTTGTATCTTTTAGCGCTCGCGAACTACCCAGAATGTGCAGCGGGTGACGCAGAGGAGCCAGTGGAAGACGAGGAGGGCTGGCAGTGCGGTGGCGATGATGGTGAGCCATTCGAGGTTCCAGACTTCGGCGAGGTGGTGGCTGCCGACGCTGATGGTGCCGGTGGGGAAGGTGGAGGCCCACCAGGCGGGGGAGTATCGCACCCAGTGCGCGACGGCGGGGTAGAAGTGCCACATGGCGAAGGCGATCATGGGGATCGCGATGATGAGCAGCACGGTGCCAACGATAAGCTCGGCATCCTTGCCGAACAGCAGGTCCACGGCGGACACTGTCTGCCCGACGACGCCGAGGGGGATCCAGGCGGTCGCCGCGTTCGGCCCGCTCAGGTCCACTTTTCGACGCCACGCCGCCACATACACCCTGGCAAACAGCGGATACGCTGCGCCTATCGACGCCACCAAGCAGCACACGCCGAGTATCCAGTAGATGTCGCCGCCGCCTTTGGCGTGGGTCGTCCCGGCCGTGTTGGCCGCCATGATGGGGCCGACGAGCGCGAGCCCCCACGCGAAGTTCGGTTCCCCTTGGAAGCCGCGGAGCTGGTTGGCGTACACGGCGAGGCAGGCGGGAGCCCCGACCCAGAACCCGACGAGGATGTACGTCAGGTTGTCGGTGAGGTTGGTCCAGGCGGTGCCGAGCGACATGATCCCGATGAACGTCATGGCCCACGGCGCCATCATGTCCTGGTGGAAGCGGGGCGTGCGGTAGATGATGAACCCGACGACGAGCGCCACCAGGATGGCCACCCCGATACAGGCCACGACCCACGCCAGAGGGTCGAGTCCGCTGATGACCAGCAGCGTCGCCACCAGCGAGGTCCCCATGAGGCTGCCGCCCCACGCCGGGCCCGCTGGCGGCAGGCTATAGCTGGTCCTGGTTTTCACACGCGCTCACGCTGCCAGGAACGGAATCGGAGTGCGCACGCGCACCAGTGGAACAGCAGCAGGAGCAGCAGCCCGAAGGAGAGGGCGTGCCAGCCCTCGGTCCAGGAGCCCAGGCACAGGGTGCCCACCGGGAATGTGGAGCCCCACCAGCCTGGGCCGTACGGCGCCCAGGTGAAGACCGCCTGGTAGAAGCAGTACATGCCGAAGAGGACGCACGGCACGCCGATGGCGAACATGATGATGCCGTAGAGGTGGGCATCGAAAAGGAAGGTGGAGGCGGCTGTCGACTGGCCGACAACCCCGAGTGGAATCCAGGCCGTGCCTGCCGCGGCGCCGCGCGGGCGTTCGCGACGCCGCCACAGCGACCAGTAGCAATAGGCGAACAGGGGGATCGCCGGGATGAACGTGAAGAAGAAGCACACGATGCCCGCGTGGTGGTAGAACATGCCGTGCTCGGCGGCGAGCTGCCCACCGGACGTCGCCGCGACCATCGGCGTGACCGGCGCCAGCCCCCACGGGAACGTCGGGGTGGTGTAGTGCTCCGAGACCTTCCAGAAGCCCCACAGCTGCCACAGGCACACCGCGATCGACAGCGGCGCGCCAATCCACCAGCTGATCAGCTGGAAGATGTCGTTGCCGGTCAGCGCCGTCCACGCCGAGCCGCACGCGAGCAGCCCCATCGTGTACATGCCCCACGCCGCCATGTTCTGGTGCCGCGGCGGCTCGTTGCGAATACCCACCGTGAACACCGCCAACAACACGGCCGCTACCAGTGCAAACGCGATCTGGCCGAAGCGGAACCCGTGCAACCCGGACAGTGTAGAGGCGATCGACGTCCCCATCAGGGACCCGGCCCACGCGGGGCCATACTTAGGCAACTGCATGCACCTACGCTAAGCCTGCCAGCCCTGTTTGGCCAACTACGAAACGCTGCCGAACAGCAGCACTCGGCCCGTTTCCTCCCCCGTATTGCGTAGCGTCACCGCCAGGTGCCCGGCCCCAACCTTGCCTGCCTGGCCGCGCTCCAGCGCGACACCCTCCAGGCGCAGCCCCTCCGACTGAGCCAGCACGTGGTGCTCATAATCGCTACCGACCCACACGGTGACCTGCGCGCCGGGTGCCACCCGCAGCTCCGCGGCAAGCCTCCCCTTGGGCCCCGGCACCTCCTGACCCGCCAGTCGCCCCGCGTAGACGCGCAGCCTCCCGCCCGGCGTGGTGTCCACCGCGCGCAGCGCCACCCACCCGGACGGCTCGCGCTCCGTGAGCGCCCGGGTTTTCTTTGGTATGTCGTCAGTCGAACAGATTTCTACAGTCGCACGCATGCAGCTATCCTACCGGCGTGCAGAAACTTTCCGGTGGCCTCCTGTTCGCGCTCGCCCTGCTCACCGCAGCGGGCCCGCTCGGCATCGACATGTACTTGCCCGGCATGCCCGAACTCGCCACCCAATTATCGACGTCCCCTTCCTCCGCCCAACTGACCATCTCGGGGTTCATGCTCGGGATGGCACTCGGCAACCTGGTCTTCGGCGCCATCTCTGACGGCACGGGCCGCAAACCCGCCATCCTGGTCTCTTCGGTGGTGGCGCTCGCGGCGTCGGTGGCGTGCGCCGTCGCCCCCACGATCTCCTTCCTGATCGCCGCCCGATTCCTGCAGGGCCTGGCAGGGGGCTGTGCCGTCGTCGTCACCCGGGCCGTCATCCCCGACATCGCCCACGGCCGCGAGGCCGCCCGCGGCCTGTCGGGCCTCATGGCGATCTCCGGTTTCATGCCCGCCATCGCACCCGTCCTCGGCGGCCTGATCATCCCCACCTTCACCTGGCGAGGCGTCTTCTGGACCATCGCCGCCGTCAACCTCGCCCAGATCCTCATCGCCTGGCGCTTCGTCCCCGAAACCCTCCCACCCGCCAAGCGGACTCGCGGCACACTGCGCACCATCTTCCCTCGCATGGTCCAGTGCCTGCGGCGCCCCGCCTTCCTCGGCTACATGTTCGCCGCAGGTCTCGGCTTTGGCACCTTATTCTCCTATATCTCGGCATCCCCGCTGGTCCTGCAGGTGCAACTTGGCGTTACTCCGACTGCCTTCTCTCTCATCTTCGGCGGCATCGCCCTGCTCATCCCGCTGTCGAACTCCATCAACATGCGCTTGGTGAAGACCCACCAGCCGCGCACCCTCCTCGTCGTGGCGTTATCTGTTGACATCCTCGCCGGGCTGATCCTGCTCGCTTACAGCCAGCTCGGTCCCAACCTCACGATGCTCCCCTTCATCGCCACGCTGTCCGCCATGGCCGGGTTCATCATGGCCAACGCCTCGGCGCTCGCCGTGGAGGAGATCCGGGACATCGGGATCGGCGCCGGCACCGGCGCGATGGGCTTCTTCCAATTCATCATCGGCGGCCTGGTCCCTCCCCTGATGGCGCTCGGGTCCAACCCGACCGCATCGATGGCCAACGGCATCCTCACCTGCGCCGGCCTGGCCCTTCTGGGAGTGCTTTTGGGTAGCGCTGCACCACATTCCAGGCCTAAAAACATCTAGCACTTCTGTGGCGTGCAGGTATCCTGGGGCCGCTTTTCAAATGCTGGAATTTGGTGTTTGGGCCGAACACGATGACACCAAATTCCTTTGCGCAGGGGCCGCGACCTGGGGAAATTCCCAGGCACGCTTTCCAAAGCGCAAAAAGCAGGAATTTGGTGCACGCCCTGCCATAGCTATCGATTTCGATCCGGTTCTACTTATCCTCAGAGCGATTGTCCTTGAGAAAGCCCATGAAACTGAAGTATGGGACATCTTCTGTCGCTCGTTGAACGGCTTCGAAAACAGCATCACTAATAGGGTCAATTACCTGGTCACTTAGGTTTAAGATTTCCAAGAAGAAGTGCTGGGTAATCACGTATGGACGAAAGCTCTCCTGATTGCTACCAGGTTCTAATTCTTTAGCAAGTTCGTACTCGTCTTCATCGCATTCACTAACTGTGAAATCAGGAAGAGCGTCAATTTCGGAGAAGGAAAGTTTGAGTTCCTTCTGGAAACGCTCTGCAATGTGGTAAGAATCCTTTTCAGAGCAATACACGTAAAGCTCTTCGTAAAAGCCTTGCAGCTCACCATTTGACAAGGAAGAAAGACTGGTCATTCGAAAGCCGCTCCGTTCATGAGTAGTTGGGATAGTAAGTTTAGCTTTCACGGGGGCAGCAATTTCGGTTGCGCCGAGTGCTAGTGCTTATGCACCGAAGCCAGCATCGGAAGTCTTCCCAGCGCAGAAAAAGCCTCCACGAGGAAAAGGATTCAAGCTCAAGCACTGCCGAGCAATCTAGCGCCCAACCAACACCTAAATAATCTTGCGCTCCCTCGCCCGGTCCACGGCGGCGGTCCGGTTGTCCACGCCGAGTTTGTTATAGATGTGGATCAGGTGGGTTTTCACCGTGGCCTGCGAGATGAAGAGCCGGTCGGCGATGGCGCGGTTGGAGGCGCCGGTTTGCAGGGCGCGCAGGATTTCGATTTCGCGGGCGCTTAGGGCTTCGTCGGGGCGCATGAGGCGCTCGGCGAGGACTCCGGCGACTTCCTGGGAGAGGACGCGTTTGCGCTGGGAGGCGGCGATGATGGCGTCGTGGAGTTCGTCCTCGGGGGCGTCTTTGAGCAGGTAGCCGAGCGCGCCTGCTTCGACGGCGGCGACGACGTCGGCTTCGGTGTCGTAGGTGGTCAGGATGAGCACGGGCGGGCCGCCTGCTTCGCCGAGGCGGCGGGTGACTTCGATGCCGTCCACGTGCGGCATCTGGATGTCGGTGACCACAACGTCGACGTTGTCGGGCATCCGCTCGATGGCGCGCCCGTCCGCGCCTTCGCCAACAACGGTGATGTCGCCGAAGGAGTCGAGTACTGCGCGGAGGCCGGCGCGGACGACGGGGTGGTCGTCGAGAAGCATGACGTTGATCTCACTCATGGGTGTCCTTTCCCAGGGGGATGCTTGCTGCTAGTACGTTACCTTCGACGCTGAGGGTGCCGCCGACTTCCGCGACGCGCGCCCGCAGCCCGCGCAGGCCGTAGCCTTCGGGCCCGGTGATGCCGCGACCGTTGTCGAAGACGTCGACGGTGGCGACGTCCCCAAGCTGTTCCACCGTGACCACGGCGCGGGTGGCGCCGGCGTGCCGCACGATGTTGGAGAGCCCCTCGCGCACGACTCGCTCGATGACGCCGGCGGCGGGCTCGGGCACGTCCTCGACGTTGAGGTCCACCGTGAGCCGTTGCCCGAGTGCTTGTTGACGCCCCTCCGCTCCCCGCGCGAGCTCCTCCAGCCTGCGTGGCAGGGGTTCGGCGGGCCCGGCGTTGACGGCGACGAAGCGGCGTGCTTCGGCGAGGTTGTCGGCGGCGGTGGCGCGGATGGTGTCCAGGATCTGTTTCGCGCCGGGCTCGGTGATTTGTTTGTCCAGCGTGCGGCCGAGCAGCACGATGGAGCTGAGGCCTTGCGCGATGGTGTCGTGGACTTCGCGGGAAAGGCGGGCGCGTTCCTCGAGGACGCCGGAGGCGTGTTCGGCGGCGGCGAGCTCCATGTGGGTGGCCTGGAGTTCGTAGGCGAGGTGTTTGTAGTGGTCGGCTTCGGCGCGGAGTGCCCGGTAGGAGTGGTAGATCAGTAGCGCCAGCACGGTGCCCAGCAGCGGACCGACCACTCCGCCGATTCCCGCGCCCGGCGCTGTGACCGACAGCGTGAATGCCAGCAGCAGCGCCGCCACCGCGATACCGGACCAGGTGGGCAGCACCACGGAGACCAGGATGACCAGCGGGAACTCCAGCCAGACGAACTCCGCGGCGTGCAGCGCCATAACCACCCACAGCGCGAGGACGGCGGCGAGCCAGGTGTACATAGCAGCGCGGGGGAAGCGCTTGCCTTCGTTGTAGGCCACGGTCCCGGCCAGGTAGAGCAACGCGAAGGGGACCGCCATGCAGATGGCCAGCGGGTTCCACCCGCTGGAGACAACGCCGACGAGCAGCAGCACGGCAACGAGTACGTGCAGGCTGACGCGCAGGAAGGTGAGGATCCGGTTGGTGGTGTTCACGCAGATCACCTTAGACGCTGCACCCGACATGCGATTGAGAGCGCATCAACCGGACGGTTGATTCGAGGTTCAACCCCGCTCCCGATGTGGATTATGCCTGCTCACACGCACAATGTGGGCATGTTCGTCGGATTGAGAGAAATTGTGAAAGCCAAGGGGCGGTTCGGCCTCATTGTCGGCACGGTCGGGTTGATCACGTTGCTCGTGGTGATGCTGACCGGGTTGACCAACGGTTTGGGCAAGCAGAACACGGAGGCCCTGGAGGCACTGGATGCAAAGTCGGTCGTCTTCCAGGACATGGATGAGCCTTCCTATATGACGTCGCGCGTGACGGCGGAGGAGGGCACGGTCCCGCTGGGCACCGGCCAAACCTTGCTGCTGCGCGAGAACGGCAAGGAGGAGTCCATCTCCATCCTGGGTCTGCCGAAGGGCACGGAGCTGCCCGGCGGCGAGGTGCTCGGCGACGGCGCGGTCGCGTCGCGTTCGCTGAACGTCGCTCCTGGCGACGAGCTCTCCGTCGGCGGCACCCCGATCACCGTCGACGCCGTCACGGATGACTTGTACTTCTCCCACACCGCGGTCCTGTGGGTGAACACGGAGGACTGGAAGGCCGCTATGCACACCGACGCGGACGGCACGGTGCTGCTCGCTAGCGATGACCGTGGCATGAGTATGAAGGACTCCTTCAACGGCCTGGCTGCGTACAAGTCGGAGCAGGCGTCCTTCAACATGATCCTGGGCTTCCTGTACGCCATCGCGGCGCTGGTCATCGTGGCCTTCTTGACGGTGTGGACCATGCAGCGCACCCGTGACCTGGCCATTTTGAAGGCGATTGGGGCGTCGAATAGCTACTTGCGCAAGGATGCGCTGGGTCAGGCGGCGGTGCTGCTGGGCATCGGCGCGGCGGTTGGCGCGCTGATCGCGCTGGGCATTGGCCTGGCGGCGTCGAAGGTGGCGCCGTTCTCGCTGACGGTGCTCACGGTCGCCGGCCCGCCGCTCGCGATTTGGGCGATCGGGATGGTGGGCGCGTTCATCGCGACGCGCCAAATTACAAAAGTTGAGCCGCAGCTCGCACTGGGAGGTATTGCGTAAATGTTGCACATGGAAAACGTCACCGTCACGTACCAAGACGGCGAGGACACACTCACGGCGCTGGATAACGTCAGTTTCGACGCCAACCCCGGCCACCTCACCTTCATCATTGGTGAGTCCGGCTCCGGCAAGTCCACCCTGCTTTCCGCGGCGGCGGGCCTGCTCACCCCGGACAGCGGCACCGTTCTTGTCGACGCCACCCCGGTCTCCGACGAAGTCCGCCTGCAGAAGATCGGGATGATTTTCCAGCAGGCCAACCTGATCGGGGCGTTGAACGTCCGGGATCAGTTGCTGGTCACCGACCACATTCGTGGCGTGAAGCCTCGCGTGGACCGCGCGAACGAGCTGCTCGCGGAAGTAGGCCTGGACGGCCTCGGGGACCGCAGCATGCAGCAGCTCTCCGGCGGGCAGCGCCAGCGCGTCGGCATTGCCCGTGCGCTGATGGGGGAGCCGAAGCTGATCCTCGCGGACGAGCCGACGGCGGCGCTCGACTCGGAGCGCTCCCACGAGATCGTCGCACTGCTGCGGACCCTGGTGCAGGAGCACGACGTCGCCTGCGGGTTTGTCACCCACAACGCCAGCCTCATCTCCGAGAGCGACGAGGTAGTCCGCGTCCGCGACGGCCACGTGTCGCGCGAGCGGGTGCTAGCGTAGCTTCGGGCGCGACCCAAGCACCAGGGTGATGAATGCGCAGGCCGCCAGTCCGGCCGTCATACAGAGCGTGCCGGGCAGGAAGCCCGCGTCCACCACCGCGGCGCCGAGCGCGGATCCGGCCGCGATCCCGACCTGGTAGGTCACCACGTAGATGGAGCTTGCCAGGTCTTCGTTGCGTTTTCCGGCGTGCAGGAAGATGGTGGTTGCCGACGGCGGCAGCGCCCCGTTCGCCAGCCCGAACACGATGATCATCGCGATGATGAGCAGCACCGATTTCGTCTCCAGTGCGAGCAGCCCCAGCGCCGCCGACCCGACCAGCAGCACGGCGACGAACCCGTTAACCCGGATCATGCGCCGGTCCACCGTGTTGCCCGCCGTCAACACGCCAATCACCCCGCAGATGCCGAAGAGGGACAGCCCGAACGGGACCAGCTTCGGCCCGGCTGTCGTCGTCATGAGCAGCGCCAGGTAGGTAAAGGTGGTGAACACGGCGGTGACATTGAACGTCAGGAAGAGTACCAGCGACGGGATCGCCGACTTTGTCCGCTTCGCCCCCGTTGCCGGTTCCGGGTGCTTCGCCGGCATCGAGGGTAGCGACGCCACCAACGCCACCACCGAGAAAATCACCGCGACGCCCAACACCCAGGTAGAGCCGCGCCACCCGATCATCCCGCCGAGCATGGTGGTCAACGGCGTACCGATCACCGCCGACATCGTCGACCCGAACGACACCGTCGCCACCGCCTTGCCCGTCATCCCCTTCGGCGCCAGCCGTGCCGCCATCGGGTTGATCAGCGACCAGAACAGCCCGTGCGTAAACGCCGCGGTCACGCGGGCAGCGACGAGCACCGCGTAACTGTTCGCGATGCCCTGCAGGATCACGCCCCCGGCGAGGAAGCCGAGCGTGGCCAGGAAGATGGGCCTGCGGTCCCAGTTGCGCGTGAAGTGCATCAGCGGGATGGTCACCATGGCGACCAGACCGGCGTACACGCTCATGAGGAGGCCGATCTGGCCCTCCGTCACTCCGAGGTCCTGCGCCATGGGCCGAATCAGACCCACCGCGAACATCTCGTAGGTGACGTAGACGAACGCCGCGAAGCTCATCGCGGAAAGAGGCAGCATAGGAAGCGACGACTGTTTACTCACACGTGACAACCTACACCGCGCGTGTTAGGCGAACGCCCCCAGGTTGAGAGCCTGCATGATCACGGTGCCTCCCGCCAGCACCGCGCCCAGCACTCCGAGCACGATCCCGGCGATCGCGAGCGGGGTGAGCTCCTTCTCTTCCTCGGTCTCGGTCGGGGTCGTGGTTGTGGGCGCGGGCGTGGTTGTGGTTGGGGCTGGCTTCGTTGTGGCCGTTGCGGTCGGCTCGGGTGCTTGAGTGGTTGGCGTGGCCGGTTTCGTGGGCGTGGGCTTTGGTGCCGCGCTGGTAGTCAGCGTCGGGATCGGCGGCACCACCGTATTCACCGCGTTCGGCGGGATCGGTAGCGCCAGGGTGGCGTCGCCGCCGGCGGCACAGAGCTTCTCAGCCCGATCCCGCAGAGTGACGTATTCCTTGACGCGCCGCAGGTTGGTGTAGAAGAACGTGTCTGCGTACTGCTGCGCCCAGGCGGTTGCGGCGGCGTGCCTGAGCCCAGGGAAGCGGGTTTGGAGCTCGCGAGCGATGTCTGGGGTTTCAGTGGCTTGGGTGACCGGCCGGAACAGGGCGCGTTGCCCCGGCCCGAGCACCTGGTATTGCCCCATCAGTTCGTAGTAGTGGTAGGTCAGCACGTCATCCGCCGACGCCTGCGGTGTGGTGCGCTGCGGACTGTACTTGAAGAGGTACCACTCGGCGACGCTCGCGGGCAGCCCCGCCTCAGTGAAGGCCTCAACCGCGTACGTGTGCTGCAGCGAGTCGGGCCGCGCGAAGTTGCTGGGTGCGAGAAACTCTCGCCCTTCCTCTTCCCTAATCCGCTTATAGACGTCCTCTTCGACCTTCCCTAGCTCCGGAAATGCTTGCCGGAATGTTTGATAGTCCAGCGCGTACTCTTTTTCGGGCGCGGAGAAGTGGAGGCGCGCTGCGTTCATGAGGCGGGCGTATTCGGCGGGGGAGAGGTAGAACGCGCAGAGTTTCGTTGCGGGATCTTGGGGGCCGATGACGGCGGCGTCCGCAACTGGAGATAGCAAACTGGCGCTGAGCCCGAGGGCTACAACGCCAGTGAAAAATCTCCGAGACTCCATGGAGATGAGATTACAGCATCTTGGCTGCTGTCAGGCCGAGGACTGCCAGGATTGCAATCACGATGGTGCCAACAATGCCACCGATGAGGGCAGCCGAGTTATCGCTCGTATCGACTGTCTTCGAAGGCTCATCGTTCACGGTGGTCTTCCCGTTCAATGGGTTGACCTGAACGTCAACGGAAACCGTGGTGGTCGGAGAGGAAGGCGTGGTGGTTGGCTGCTGTTCCTTGTTACGGTCCGTGCCCTCAGCACCCTGCGAAACTGCGTCCGGGTTGGAGTGCTGTGTTGGGAAGAGCACGATGCCGGACTTGCCGTCGCGGCAGTTGTCCTTCGACTGGTTCAGCGCTGCTTCGACTTCCGCCATGGTGCGGGTCTCTGCGACGCCTTCCTGGTTCTCGAACTGGTCAACCCAAGCAGCTGCCTGTTCGTCGGTGAGGCCCTTGAACTGGTCCTTCTTCTCCTGGATCAGGGCGTCGCGGTCACCGATGGTCGGGAAGACTGGTTCCGGTGCGCGGAACGACTGCTTCGAGGCTGGGATCTCGCCGTTCTCGAAGTACTTGTCGTACTCCAGGATCTCTGGGAGGCGACCCGGGTTCTCGAAGCCTGCCACGACTGCGTCGCTCCACTTGTGGGTGACGTAGTCGAGTGCGACAGACTCTGGCAGTTCCGAGTCCTCAGCGACCTGCTTAGCGAGCTCGGCGAGCTTCGGGCGAGGATCTGGCTGGAACTGCTGCTGGTACGCAAAGTCCGACTTCAGATCGTTGTACAGCTTCTCGCCGTGCATCTTGGCTGCTGGGAAAGCCTGCTCGAATGCGAGCTTCCACGCCTTGTCGACGTCGAAGCTTGCCGCCTTGCCTTTCGACTGCTCATAAAGCTTTGTCTCTTCGGCGTTAAGGCGGATGGAGCATACGCCGGAGACATTCTCGCCAACGGTTGCGCCTTCAGCGGAAGGGGCGACCATGGCGCACGCGCCGAGCGAGAGCGCGATTGCGATTGCTTGGAGTCTCCGATTGTTGAACATATTTCTGAGTGTAGCCGAGGGAGCTGCGGAAACGTATTCGTTCGTTGACGCGTGTTTCTGTATTTATCCAGGAAAAACCGTAAATAAACCTTAATATTCACATACTCGCAGGTCCATGACATGTGTTTGCGGGATTGTTCAACATCTACATTTAAGGAAGCCACAAACCAAACAAAGGGACCATACCCCACCTAACCCTTTCTGGGGGTGTGGAGGGTGAAAATGCAGTTCATCGGCATTAAATTACAGCGGTGTAATTTAGACCCACATACACTGCTTTTGCTAAAAACGTGCGCACCACGCCGTAGCGCTACGCACATTGGATGCAATTTCGCTAGCAGAAGTCTGTGCGTGGCCGTACGGTGTCCGGGAAGCGAGCCACGCAGCCACCGCGTGTACCTGAACCGACTGGGCCAAAAGTAGGACGTCGTCTATCCCGTCGCGCGCCACACGAGCCCCAATAATCCCGGCAAGCACATCGCCGGAGCCGGGTGTGGCGGCCCAGGAGGAGCCGGCGTCGATAAGGATGGATTCCTGGCCGTCTGAAACGACCGTGGCACGCCCCTTCCGGACCACCGTGCAGCCGAGCGCCCGTGCGCAGTCGGCAGTCTCCTCGACGCGATCGTTGGTCATACCTGTATATAGGCGTGAAAATTCACCGTCGTGCGGGGTCACCACAACCCGCGCCAACTTGCGCGGTGTGCGGGCCACAAGGGTGAGCGCATCCGCGTCGAGCACCACCGGCACACCCTGTCGCAGCACCCAATCGACGGCAGCATCCGCCTCCTCATCAAGCCCGATGCCAGGGCCGCACACCCACGCCTGCACCTGACCGGCTTGCTCCAGCTCGCGGGTTGCCACAACCTCCGGTCGCGCCCGCACCACCTCGAGCGCCTGCGCGCCCGCGAACCGCACCATCGCCGGTGTCGCCGTCACCGCCCCAGCCGTGCACAGCAGCGCCGCGCCCGGATACGTGCCGCTGCCAGCGTGGATGCCGACCACACCGCCTGTGTATTTGTCGTCATCGGCGCCGGGCTCCTTGACGCTCACCGGCACCGGGCCCATCGGCCTGATGCCCTCGAGGTCCAGGCCCGTGTTGGGCACCGCGCGGTACGCCCGCACGTGGCTCTCCGGCAGTGGTAGGTCAATGTTCGCGCACAGTACATTCCCGCAGCGCGTCGAGAGGGCGTGCGCGTAGCGCCACCCGCCGAACGTTACCGTCACGTCCGCCTGCAGGGCGTTGTGGCCGGCCTCGCCGGTGTCGGCATCCACGCCGCTCGGCACGTCCACGGCAAGCACCTGGCTCGCCTCGATGTCGGCGACGGCGTCGGGCAGGTCGCCGGCCCCGCCGAGGCCGAAGAGGCCGTCGATAAGAAGGTCGCAGTCTTGTGGCTCCTTGACGACGCCCCCTCCGGCCCCCACAAACGCATCCAACGCCCGCTGCTGCGCCCGGCCCAGCGGCAACCAGGCCTCGACCTGCCACCCCTCCCTGGCGAGCTCCGCCCCCGCGTACAGCGCATCCCCACCGTTGCCGCCCGGGCCCACCAGCAACAACACTCGCTCCCGCGGCCCCGACATAGCGCGCGCCACCCGCGCCACCGCGTGCGCGGCACGCTGCATCAACGCGTCAGGAGACGCCTCGGCGGCAAGGAGGGGAGCTTCCGCGGCCCGAATCTCCGCGGCGGAATACGCAAACGGTGCAGCAAACATTCCGCTATTCTACGCGCTATTCCGCCTGGCAGGAGGGGCACCAGAACAAATTGCGGCCCTCGTACTTGCGCACCTCGATCGGCGTGCCGCACACAAAGCAGGGCTCGCCGGCGCGGCGGTACACGTAGACCTCACCGCCGTGGTCGTCCTTCCGGGGTGGTCTGTCCATCGCCTCGGGGCTGTGCTCGGGGCGCACAGTATCTATCCGGCCGTGCTCCACCCCATACTCCATCAGCTCGCGCACGTCCTGCCATAGACGCAGGAACTCCCCATGGTCCAACGCGCAGCCCGGCACAAACGGCGAAATACCCAGGCGGAACAGCGGCTCCGCACGATAGATATTGCCCACGCCCGCGAAGTACTGCTGGTCCATCATCAACGACCCAATCGTGCGTCTCGACGCCCGCACCCTTTTCCACAACGCCTCCGGATCCGCGCCCGGATCGAGGGGATCCTCGCCGCTGCGGTCCAGGATCGCCTGCTCCTCCGGCGGGGAGACGTAGCGGCAGTACTGCGGGCCGCGCAGGTTCGCCGCCACGTCCTCGTTGGCCAGCCGCAGCCGGATCTGGCCCCACACGTCCTCGGCGGGCTCGAATCGGAAGGAACCAATCAGGCCCAGGTGCACGTGCACCGTCGCCGTGGAGAACTCCAGGAACAGGTGCTTGCCCACCGCGCGGGCCTCCGTCAGGGTGGCGCCGGCGAGCGGGGAGACGTCGAAACGCCCTTGCGGGGAGGAAATCTCGATGGGCTGCCCCGCAAACGTGTCGTTCAAGTGGCGGGCGAGGCGGTGGATGACGTGGCCTTCGGGCATTGGACTCTGCTACTCCTTATATCTCACCGATTAAGGTACAGTGCGCACCCGCTTCCGCTCCGGTCGACCTCTTAGCGTCGACCAATGCAGGTCACGGCAATTTGGGGCTTTTCGACGCCAAAAACCTGATTCCGCGCTGACCAGGGTTGGTCGACCGTAAGAGGTCGACGGGAACCAACCCGCCCCAACGTGCACAAATAGAGATGCGCGCGCTGGCCCGGTATACTTCAGGTTCCATGCCATATAGCGTTGGATTTGATCGGGATAAGTACATTGCGATGCAGTCGGAGCACATTTCGGCCCGACGAAAAGCAATTGGGGGAAAGCTCTACCTAGAGATGGGTGGCAAGCTCTTCGACGACAATCATGCCTCCCGCGTTCTGCCGGGGTTTACGCCGGATAACAAGATTGCGATGTTGGACCGCATCAAGGATGAGGTCGAGATCGTGATCGCGTTTAATGCGGGTGACGTGGTGCGTCAGAAGATGCGGGCAGACCTCGGGATTTCTTACGAAGAGGACGTGCTGCGCCTCGTGGACGTGTTTAGGGAGCGCGGGTTCCTCGTCGAGAATGTGGTGGTGACCCAGCTGGAGGGTGAGAACCCGCTGGTGGAGGCGTTCATTGAGAGGCTGCAGCGTCTGGGCCTGACAGTGTCGCGCCACTACATGATTGCCGGGTACCCGCACGATACGCAGCGCATCGTGTCCGAGGAGGGCTTCGGCCGCAACGAGTACGTGGAGACGTCCCGCGACCTGATCGTGATGACGGCGCCGGGTCCGGGCTCCGGCAAGCTGGCCACGTGCCTGAGCCAGATCTACCACGAGCACCGTCGCGGTATTAACGCTGGCTATGCCAAGTTTGAGACGTTCCCCATCTGGAACTTGCCGCTGTCGCACCCGGTGAACCTCGCGTACGAGGCCGCGACGGCCGACCTTGATGACGTCAACGTGATCGACCAGTACCACCTGGACGCCTACGGGGAGACCGTCACCAGCTATAACCGCGACATTGAGGTGTTCCCGCTGCTCAAGGCGCTGCTGCGCGAGGTGACGGGGGAGGAGCCGTACCAGTCACCGACGGACATGGGTGTGAACATGGCCGGCTACTGCATCAGTGATGACGCCGCTTGCCGCCACGCCGCGAAGCAGGAGATCGTGCGCCGCTACTACAAGACGCTCGTGGACGAGCGCCGCGACGACTCCGACCACACCGTCTCCGACCGGATCCTGAACATCATGCGCAAGGCGGAGGTGACCCCGCAGGACCGCGTGGTGGTCGCTCCGGCCCTGGAGGTCGCACAAACCACCGGCACGCCGGGCGCTGCGCTGGAGCTGCCGGACGGCACCATCGTGACCGGCAAGACGACGGACCTGTTGGGCCCGTCGGCTGCGGTGTTGCTCAACGCGCTGAAGGTGCTCGCGGGGATCGACGACTCCGTCCACCTCCTGTCGCCGGATTCCATCGAGCCGATCCAGACGCTGAAGACGCGCCACCTCGGGTCCGTGAACCCGCGGCTGCATACTGATGAGGTGCTCATTGCGTTGTCGGTGTCGGCGTCGACAAGCAGTGATGCGGCGGCGGCGCTGGAGCAGCTGAAGAACCTGCGTGGCTGCGACGCGCACACCAGCACCATCCTCGGCTCCGTCGACGAGGGCATTTTCCGCAACCTCGGCGTGCTGGTGACTTCCGAGCCGAAGTACTGGAAGAAGGGGCTCTACCACAAGCGCTAAACTCGTGGGCATGACGAGCAAGATCCTCCTGTATTACAAGTTCCAGCCCATCGCGGACCCGGACGCGGTACGCCTCTGGCAGCGCGACCTCTGCGAGGGCCTGGGGCTGACTGGCCGCATCCTGATCTCGAAGGACGGTATCAACGGCACCGTCGGCGGCGACATTAAGGCCTGCAAGACCTACGTGAAGAAGACGAAGGAGTACTTCCGGGGCATCGAGTTCAAGTGGTCTGAGGGCGGCGCGGAGGACTTCCCGAAGCTGTCGGTCAAGGCACGCGATGAGATTGTGGCGTTCGGCGCGCCGGGCGAGCTAAAGGTGGACGAGCACGGTGTCGTCGGGGGCGGCACACACCTGAAGCCGGAGGAGGTCAACGAGCTGGTGGCCAACAACCCGGATGTTGTGTTTTTCGACGGCCGCAACGCCCGCGAGGCTGAGATCGGCAAGTTTAAGAACGCTGTGGTCCCGGACGTGGAAACCACCCACGACTTCATCAAGGAGCTGGAGAGCGGCAAGTACGACTGGATGAAGGACAAGCCAGTCATCTCTTACTGCACCGGCGGTATCCGCTGCGAGATCCTGTCCAGCCTGATGAAGAACCGCGGCTTCGAGGAGGTCTACCAGATCGACGGCGGCATCGTCCGCTACGGCGAGAAGTACGGCAACTCGGGCCTGTGGGAGGGCTCGCTGTACGTGTTTGATAAGCGGATGCACACCGAGTTCGGCCCGGAGAATGACCCGGACTATGTGCAGCTGGGCCACTGCGTGCACTGCGGGGCGCCGTCGAACATGTTCTATAACTGCGCGAACGAGCCGGAGTGCCGCCACCAGTACTTAAGCTGCGAGGCCTGCCGGGAGGAGAACCCGTACTGCGCAGATTGCGCTAGTGCGTCGCATCAAGCGCCAGCATCCCAATCGTGACCGTCAGCCACCACATGGTGAACGGCACGATGGGCAGCCAGAACACGCCCATCCAGGGGATCCAGCGTTCGTAGCGGTTGAGCTTGCGCACCATCAGCACCGCGCAGGTGAGCAGGCCCGCTACCGGCGGAATCGAGGTGACGACGGCCCACCAGGTCCGCCACGACTCGGTGCACAGCCACGTCGCGTCCCCGGCCTCGCACAGGGGGCCGCCCTGCACGCGGGCGACGGCGGCGAGTGCCCACGCGAACAGCAGCGTGCCAAGCACCGTCACCACCGCAAGCGTGATCGCCTGCTTCGTCGACGCCTTGTTGCGCCGCGCGACCTCCAGCGGGTCCGGCTCTAAGGCCAGCTCGTCGAAGCTGGCCGGTTCCGGCCGGACGCGGGAGAAGCGGTCCGCGCCGGAATGCAGATCGTTTTCGGGGTGGTCAAACACGTCAGCCATGGTTAGTGCTTCCCTCGTGGGTACACGATGACGGGCACCGGGGCGAAGCGGATGAACTCGCCTTCGCGGGTGCCAACGAACACGCGCTTGAGCGGGCCCGAGGACTTCGAGCCCAGGCACAAGATGTCGCCCTTCTTCCACTTCACCGAGTCGATGGCCTTCTTCCAACCCTTGCCGGTGGCGACGAAGTTGGAGACGTCGAGACGTTCGGTGTGCTCCGGCCCGAGGTGTTCCGCGACAGCAAACGCCGAGTCGCGTGCGCGGTCCAACAGGCCGAGGGCGGCCTCGTTCCACTCCATCTGGTCTTCCTGATCGTCGAAACCGCCGCCCTCGCTGGGGGAAAACGCGATGATGCGCAGGGGGACGTCGAGAAGGCAGGCGAGCGTGGTGGCGTACGCCAGGCCGGAGAAGCTCGGCTGCACCGCGCCAGAGTCGATGAGCGAGTAGGTGACGCGGGTGATGCCCTTCTTCGAAAGCTGCACGCCCTTCGGCGCCAGGCCCAGCGGAAGCGGGGAGGAGTGCATCATCTCGTCCGCGTCGGAGGTCGGCCGGAAGCGGCCCTTCGACGTCTTCGACTTCGAGCCGAGCAGCAAAATATCAGCCTCGAAACCGTCCGCCATCTCGAACAGGCACTCCGCGAGGCTGCCGCGCTCCAGCACCTGCGCCACCGGGTCCGCCCACTGCGAACGCGGCAACTCGTGCTTCAGCGCCTTCGTGGCCTTCTCGCTGATGGTGTCTCGCTGCTTCTGCAGCCACTTGTCGTACTTCTTCGACGACAGCGACTTCGTCCACGAACCCGACACCGACGCCGCAACCCGCACCGTCACGGGCAGGCTCCGCCCCAGCCAGGCGGCGAACTCGATCGCCTCCGAGTTGGAAGCATCCCAACCAACGAGCACTCGAAGTGGGCGCTCAGACTCAAAGGACTGGGCTAGTTCAGAAGAGAAAGATCGTGGCGCCATACCGACCTAGTGTATTAGCTTTCCGGGTTCGCGTAGACGTCTGCCAGGGTATTAATTGCCTCGGTGGCGGCGTCGAGCTGCTGCAGCGAGGCGTCATCAAGCGTGGCGAGCATATCCGCGAGGTACTGCGTGCGCTCCTTGCCCACTCGCCTCAGCTCGCGTTTGCCCTGGTCAGTCAGGTCGACGAGCACGCCGCGCCTGTCCTCCGCGGAGCGCGTGCGGTGCACTAGGCCGCGCTTCTCCAGCTGGTTGATGGTGTTCGAGGCCGTCGGCATCCGCACGCCCTCTGACGTGGCGATATGGCTGATCCGGCTCGGCCCTTCCACCTCGAGGCGGCGCAAAATCGAAAGCTGGGGGCCGGTGAGGTCGGAGCGTTCCGTATTTCGGAAATACGCGACATACAAACTCGTCATCGCCGGGCGAATACGCTGTGCCAACTCCAACGGGTCAGGACGATCAGCCATAAGGACCTGCCTTGTACAAAAGAGACGAACAAAACGTGCAACGCATCATTCTATACATAGGCGAAGGAAACTATGTTGTTGCGCTAGTATGGCGGCGATGTTCACCTACCAGCACGAAGTTTCGCACGAATGGCAACGCCGGGCGGCCCTTCGCGCCTATCACGCTGGGCACATTCCCAAAGAAGAGCTTTGCGACGCCGACTTCCTCCTCCGCGCAGCCGCAGAACATCACGGAGAGGCGTCGAAAAGAAACTGCCCAATTTGTGGCCGTGACATGCGAGAAGTGCGCTGGGTGTACAGCGAAAAGCTTGGGCGGCGCACCGGCACCGCACGCAGCGAGGCCGAGATTGACACCCTTGTGGGTGAGGTCGGCCCAATCACCGTGCACAAGGTGGAAGTGTGCCCCCACTGCCACTGGAACCACTTGTTGCAAGAATGGACCGCCACTCCAGTGCGGTAAAAACGCCCGGTACGGGTAGTGTGTGCTGTAGCAATTCTGTAGGTGATCGTACAGGGACAATGTGTGACTAACGTAGACGAGAAAACCAAGACCCCATCCAAGTCCCGGTCGCGGACGGGCCAATGGGTCCTAGCCATGCTCCTGCTCGTGGTGTTGCTGGCCAGCATCCCAGCTGTGTGGTTTATCTGGAACTACCAGCGGGCGAACATCCCGGAGCCGCATGAGATCGAAACGGCGCAGATCTCAAACCTCTACTTTAACGACGGCAAAACCGACCTGGCTCGCATCGTGCCGCCGGAGGGCAACCGCGTTCAGATCCCGCTGGACCAGGTGCCAGTTGACGTGCAAAACGCCGTCCTCGCCGCCGAGGACCGCGACTTCTGGGACAACTCCGGCTTCTCCTTCACCGGCTTCGGTCGCGCCGTGATCGGCCAGATTACCGGCAACGCATCAGCCGGTGGTGGCTCCACGATTACGCAGCAGTACGTGAAGAACGCCCTGGTCGGCAATGAGCACTCCTATGAGCGCAAGGCCAAAGAGCTCGTCTACTCCATCAAGATGACCCACTCTTGGACCAAGGAAGAAATCCTCAACGCCTACCTCAACACCGTCTACTTCGGGCGCAACGCATACGGCATCGAAGCTGCCGCGCACGCATTCTTCGACAAGCCGGCCAGCGAGCTGACGCTGGAGGAGGGCGGCGTGCTTGCGTCCTCCATCCAGCTGCCGAGCCAGCTTGACCCGTGGACCAACCCGGACGGTGCGAAGGCCCGCTGGAACTACGTGATGGATGGGCTCGTTGAGACGAACAAGCTCGACCCTGCGAAGCGCGCCGGGCTGCAGTACCCGGAGACCCGCGATCCGTCGACCTACTCCGCCTACACCGAGGCCAGCGGCCCGAACGGCCTGATTAAGAACCAGGTGATGACGGAGCTGGCCACCATCGGCATCTCCGAGTCGGACCTTACCAACCGTGGTTTGAAGATCACCACCACGATTGACCCGAACTCGCAGGCAGAGGTCGAGCGGATTTCCCGCGAGCAGCTTTCGCTCCTGCAGGACGACGCCCGCACCGGCGTCGTGGCCATCGACCCGAAGACGGGCGCAGTACGCGCCTACTACGGTGGCGACGACCCCTCCGGCTGGGACTACGCCAACGCAGGTCTGCAGACCGGTTCCACCTTCAAGATCTTCGCGCTGGCCGCGGCCTTGCAGCAGGGCATCCCGCTCAACGCGATGTACTCGGCCACCCCGGTGACGCTGCCAGGCGGCCACGTAGTGACCAACTGGGACGGCGGCGGCTCCGGCATGCTCTCCATGCTCGACGCCACCCGCACCTCCTCGAACACCGCGTTCATGCGCATCCAGGATGACCTGGACAACACCACGCAGGACACCGCGGACATGGCGCACGCCCTCGGCGTGGCCCGCTCCATCCCGGGCATCCCGGTCACGCTGCGTGAAAACGGTGGCCAGCCCTACGAGGGCATCGTGCTGGGCCAGTATCAGTCCCGTGTACTCGACATGGCCACCGCCGTCTCCACGCTGACGAACCGCGGCCTGGCGCACCCGACGCACTTCGTGCAGCGCGTCACCGACGCCTACGGCGAGGTCCTCTACGAGTTCGACCCCGGCTACACGGAACGCCGCGTTTCCCAGCAGGTCGCTGACAACGTGATCAAGGCGATGCAGTCCGTCGTCCCGTACTCCAACGCCGTGCTGGCAGGCGGTCGCCCGTCCGCCGCGAAGACCGGTACCGCCCAGCTTGGTAACACCGGCCTGAACAAGGATGCGTGGACCGTCGGCTCGACGCCGCAGCTCGCCGTGGCCGTGTGGGTCGGTACCGCCGACAACACCTCGGCGATCTTCAACTCCTACGGCGGCAACATGTTCGGCGCCGACACTCCAGGCCGGATCTGGAAGAACGTGCTGGACTCCCTCCTGCAGGGCCAGGACTTCGAGTACTTCCCTGAGGCATCCCCTGTGTACTGGGGCGTCAACCCCTACTCGGGCGGCGTGAACCTGGGCGGCTACTACGGTGGCTTCTCCGGTAATTCGACCACGGGTGCTCCGGCTGATGCGGCGTCGCCAAGCGCCGACGCCAACGCGCCGACGGGCGAGGCCGGACCTGGCCAGCCGGCGGCACCAGCCCCCGCACCGGCTCCGGCTCCGGCGCCAGCACCGGCGCCCGCGCCGCGGCCGGACCCGGTACAGGACGCAATCGACCAGGTTATAAACGATATCTTTGGATAACGGAGCAACGATGACAGCAACCACGTGGCCTGACCCGAAGGATCGCGTCCAGCCAGCCCTCACCGAACCCGCCGCGCACGGGTGGGTGGAGTTCCTCGGCGGACCGATGGGGCGCTTCGCCCAAATTGGACGCTCCAAGTTCTGGACGCCGCTGCGCACCATTTTCGCGCTCGCCTACGTCTTCATCGGCCTCGGCGCGCTCTCAAAGTCGAACTGCGCGATGGGCAAGCTTGACGACGCCGGCGTGATGCAGGTCAACTGGGACGGCAACCGCCAGTACACCTCCTTTTGCTATAACGACATTCTGCCGCTGTACGGCGGCCGCGGCCTGGACCAGCCGGGCTTCGTCTACGACTTCTCCTGGGTTGAGGGTGACCTGACTCGCTACATGGAGTACCCGGTGCTCGCCGGCCTGTTCCAGCAGTTCTGCGCGTTCATCTCCCGCAACACCTACTTCGCAGTCTCGCGCATCCTGCCGGAGTCCGGTTGGTACTTCTACGTCACTGTGCTTATCCTGGCCGCCATCTGGGTGGTTACGGCGCGCATGGTGGCGGAGCTTGCCGGCAACCGAATCTGGGACACGCTGCTCGTTGTCGGTTCCCCGTTGCTGATCATGCACCTGTTCACTAACTGGGACATCCCCTCAATCTTTTTCGTGGTGGCGGCGATGCTCGCCGTGCGCAATAAGAAGTACTGGCTGGCAGGCGTGCTGATTGGCGCCGGTACCGCGTTCAAGCTGTGGCCGCTGTTCATCCTCGGCGCATACCTGGTGTTGGCCATCCGGAAGCGGAACTTCGTGCCCTTCCTCAAGATGGTTGCCACCACGGCTCTGACCTGGGGCGCGGTGAACCTGCCGGTGTACCTGCACAACCCGGAGGCATGGAACGAGTTCAACCGCCTGAACACCGACCGCGGCTGGGAGTGGACCACCATCTACGCCGTGATCAACCGCGTCTTCGGGTGGAGCGGATTCGACAGTGGCGAAGGAGCCCCCGTCATCCTGAACACGGTTACGCTGGTGCTCTTCCTCGCGGGCTGCGCAGCCGTCCTCGTGCTTGGCCTGAAGGCGCCGCGCACCCCGCGCGTCGCCGAACTGTTCGTGCTCATCGTCGGGTTCTTCCTCCTCTTCAACAAGGTGTGGAGCCCCCAGTACTCCATCTGGTTCATCGTTCCCGCTGTCCTGGCGCTGCCGTACTGGCGCCTCCTGCTTTCCTGGATGACGGTCGACATGATGGTGTGGCCAGTGCTGATGTGGCACATGATGGGCGAGGACCAAAAGGGTGCTCCTGGCGCGCTGCTGGACACCGTCATCATCTCCCGCGACGCACTCATCATCGCCATTATGGTGCTGGTTATCCAGCAGATGTTTGGCAAGCGCGAGGACAAAGTTGCTGCCGCGCACAACGGCCACGACCCGCTTCTGACTACCCCTGAAGATTGGAAGGAGCCAGCATGGGATCCGCAACCGTTACCGGAATCGCCTCAATCGCAGTCGGATTCGGTTTCATCGCCGCAGCGTTCGTAGCGACGAACCGTCAAGAAATCCCTCGCGCCGTTGGCTACGGTCTTGCCGCTTTTGTCTTCATTACCGTCATTCCGGTGATCCTCGCGGTCTTCGTCGCCGTGCCCAATCCGCAGTAGGGCGGATGGGGCGTCGAGAAGTATTTTGCCCAGCGTAACGGGTGGGGTACGCTGGTGGGGTTGCTTGACGCAACGACCCTCCTGCCACCGCACAATGCGGCGGCCGAAAACATTCAAATCTAGACCATAGGAGGTGATGAGGTCCGTGCGTCACTACGAAGTAATGATCATCCTCGATCCACAGCAGGATGAACGCACCGTTGCCCCGTCCCTGGACAAGTTCCTCGAGATTGTCCGTAAGGAAAACGGCAAGGTAGAAAACGTTGATGTGTGGGGCAAGCAGCGTCTTGCGTACCCAATCAACAAGAAGGAAGAGGGCATCTACGCTGTCATCAATCTTGAATGCGCAGCAGATACCGTCCAAGAGCTCGATCGTGTGCTGAGCCTGAGCGAATCAGTGCTGCGCACCAAGGTTCTGCGAACCGACAAGTAAAGAACGGCTTTCGGAACCACGGAAACGAAGGAGTCAAAACAATGGCACAAGGCGATACACCGATCACCGTCGTCGGCAACCTGGTTGCGGACCCGGAACTGCGGTTTATTCCAAGTGGTGCAGCGGTAGCGAACTTCCGCATCGCTTCCACGCCACGCCAGTTCAACCGCGACACGAATCAGTGGGAAGACGGCGAGGCCCTGTTTTTGACCTGTAACTGCTGGCGTCAGATGGCGGAGAACGTGGCGGAGTCCCTCACGAAGGGCATGCGCGTTATCGTCAACGGTCGCCTGAAGCAGCGCTCCTATCAGACCCGCGAGGGCGAAAACCGCACCGTGTTTGAGGTCGAAGTTGATGAGGTAGGCCCGTCCCTGAAGTACGCCACCGCGAACGTGCAGCGCACGCCACGCGAGGGCAACTCGGGCTACGGTCGCCCACAGCAGCAACAGCAACAGCAGCAGCCTCAGAACATGGGTGGGTTTGGTCAGGCACCGCAGCAGCCTGCACAGCAACAGCAGCAGGCACAGCAGTCGCAGCCACAAAACGATCCGTGGAATTCGGCTCCACCTGCCGGTGGATTCGGCGGGATGGACGACGAGCCCCCGTTCTAAGCATTTCCCACACATAAGCATTTTCAACTCAAGGAAGGTTAGGATTCATGAAACTGATCCTCACCGCTGCCGTTGATAACCTTGGCGAGGCAGGCGAGATCGTCGAGGTCAAGGGCGGCTATGGCCGTAACTTCCTGCTCCCACGTGGCCTGGCTATCCCAGCCACCCGCGGTGCAGAGAAGCAGATCCGTGATATTCAGCGTGTACAGAAGGAGCGCGAGGTCCGCGACTTGGACCACGCGAAGGAGCTGCGTGATCAGCTCGACCAGCTGACCGGCGTGAAGGTGCCAGTGCGTACCTCCGAGAAGGGCAAGCTGTTCGGCTCCGTCAAGCCTGGCGACATCGCAGCAGCTGTCAAGGCAGCCGGCGGTCCATCCCTGGACAAGCGCCGCATCAATGTACCGAAGGGCCTTGTTACCAAGACCGGTGGATACCAGGTCAAGGTGAACCTCCACGACAGCGTGGAAGGCAAAGTGAACTTCGAGGTCGTTAGCAAATAACGACGATTACCGATAGGTAGTCCAACGACAACAGCTTGAGAACGGGTCCCGCTTGTGAGGAGCAGGGCCCGTTTTCGTTTGCCTACCTGCGCTTGTGGATAACTCTCCACAGCGAGGCGGTGTGCCCCTCATGTGACGGTGTATTTAGCGCACCGGAAGCGCCTAGTCAAACCGGCTGGTAGCGGGTTATCCACCGGGGGTGCCAATGGGTACCGTCTTGAATAAAAACGGTGTGACCTGCGAAGAAGTCGCTGTAGGGCGCGCTTTCGATGGCTTTTCCACACACTCTCCACACGTTGTGCACACCCCCTGTGGATAGATCCCAGGCACAATGGAAAACTATTCACAGCCCCTGTGGATAACTCAACTGGCGGTACGTGAATGTCTGGGGTATCCGGTACGCTGTTGTGCAATACGAAAGGGTAAAGGGTGCTGCATGGCTGAGAACTCGAGTGCCGCGAGCTTCGACGATTTTGACGACGACTACGTTCCACCACCGGAGCCTCCGGAGTCCTCGGCGCCACCGGAGCCACGCCAGTGGGACGGCGGATCGTCGAACTTTAACCGGGGCCGCAAGGACCTGAAGGAGTACCGCCAGCCCCCGCACGACGAGCGCGCGGAGCGTTCCGTGCTTGGCGCCATGCTGCTCAACCAGGACGTCATCACTGATGTTTCGGACGCGTTGCGCCCGGAGGACTTCTACTTCCCGGCGAACCAGCTGGTGTACAAGACCATCACGGACTTGTACGCGCACGGCTCGGACATTGACGCGGTGGTCGTCGCAGGCCAGCTGGACCGCAACAACGAGCTTGAGCGTGTCGGCGGCGCCCCCTACCTACACACGCTCATCTCCGAGGTGCCGACGGCCGCCAACGCCCGCTACTACGCGGAGATCGTCGAGGAGAAGTCGATTCTTCGCCAGCTGGTCAATGCCGGTACGCACGTTGTGCAGCTCGGCTACGAGGGTGAAGACGGCATGGAGATCGACGCCGTCGTCGACCGCGCGCAGCAGGAACTTTTCCAGATTTCGCGCAAGAACGCCGGCGAGGACTACAAGGTGCTCGGTGACCTGCTGCAGGACACCGTCGACGAGCTCGCGGCCATCGCGCAGGGCGGTGGCCTGGAGCAAGGCGTGCCCACCGGCTTCATTGACCTGGACAAGCTCACCAACGGTCTGCACGCAGGCCAGATGATCATCATCGCTGCCCGCCCGGGTGTGGGTAAGTCGACGCTGGCGCTGGACTTCATGCGCTCCTGCTCAATCCAGCAGGGCAAGACCTCAGTGATTTTCTCGCTGGAAATGAGCGCGTCCGAAATCATCATGCGCATGCTCTCCGCCGAAACGGAGATCAAGCTGTCCTCGATGCGCTCGGGCCAGATGGGGGAACAGGACTGGGAGAAGCTCACCCGTCGTCTCGAGGAGATCCAGGACGCCCCACTCTTTATCGACGACTCCCCCAACCTCACCATGATGGAGATCCGCTCGAAGGCGCGCCGGTTGAAGCAGCAGCAGGGCCTCGACCTGATCGTGCTGGACTACCTGCAGCTGATGAGCTCCGGCAAGCGTGTGGAGTCGCGTCAGCAGGAGGTCTCGGAGTTCTCCCGTAACCTGAAGCTGTTGGCGAAGGAGCTCGAAGTCCCTGTGATCGCGATTTCGCAGCTCAACCGTGGCCCCGAGGCGCGTACAGACAAGAAGCCTCAGCTCGCCGACCTCCGTGAGTCGGGCTCCCTCGAGCAGGACGCGGATATGGTCTTCCTGCTCTACCGCCCGGACTCGCAGGACCGCGACGACGAGCGCGCCGGCGAAGCCGACATCATCGTGGCGAAGCACCGCGGCGGGCCAATCGACACGATTCCGGTTGCGCACCAGCTGCACTACTCGCGTTTCGTGAACATGGCGCACGGCTAATCCTGCACCCGTCCGGGGGTGGACAGCCAAGGCTGCCCTTGCTTAGGGTTGGCTCGCCATGCATGACACGCTGCGACTTTATGGATAGCATTGTGGCCTAACACAGCTACGAACGAAGGAAAAATCACAATGTCTGTCCGAATGATGCACGACGCACCGTCCGCGTGCGCCCACACGGTGGCCCAATTAGAGGAACGTATTACCGTCGCGAAGAACCAGGATTCGACGATGCTGCTGAACCTCCCCCGCAGCATCGACGAGCTGGCCGCCACCTCCCAGCCAAGCGGTGTCCTGCACCGCCTCCGCGGCCTGTTTAGCGCGTAGCGCGGAAGCGGCGTAGCCGCAGCGAGTTCGTCACCACGAACACGGATGAAAATGCCATCGCTATGCCTGCGAGCAGGGGGTTGAGCAGCCCGATGGCTGCCACGGGGATGAGCACCACGTTGTAAGCAAAGGCCCAGAACAGGTTGCCTTTGATGGTGCGCAGCGTCGCGCGCGACAGGCGGATGCCGTCGGCGGCGCTGACCAGCGAATTATTCATCAGGGTGATGTCGGAGGCCTCGATGGCCACGTCGGTTCCCGCACCCATCGCCATGCCGAGGTCAGCTTGGGTGAGCGCCGCGGCATCGTTCACGCCGTCACCGATCATCGCCACGCGTTTGCCCGCGTCCTGCAGGCTGCGCACGAGCTCGACCTTGTCGGCGGGAAGCACGCCGGCGGTGACGTTGGCGGCGTCGATACCCACTTCCTTCGCCACGGCGAGCGCTGTCGCGCGGTTGTCGCCCGTGAGCAGGTGCGGCTCGAGCCCCAGCTCCTTCAGCTTCTCGACGCCCACCCGGGAGTCTTCCTTCACGGCGTCGCGCACCGCGATCACTCCCGTGAGCGCGCCGTCGACCTCGACAGCGACTACGGTCGCGCCCGTCGCCTCCATGGACTCGAAGGCGTCCTGGTATTCGCCGAGGTCAACCGTTGGGCGTCCAACCCGGACGTGCTTGCCGTCAACGGTCGCGCTGGCGCCGATGCCGGGCTCGTTCCGGAAGTCGGTTGCGGTTGCTGTGGGCGCGTCCTGAACGTAAGCGGTGATGGCACGGGCGATGGGGTGCTCCGAGTGCGCCTCCACCGCGGCGGCGAGTGCGAGGGCGTCGCTGCTGCCATTCGCGTCAACCACAGTCATTTCGCCGGTAGTGACGGTCCCGGTCTTGTCCATCACGATGGTGTCCACCTGGCGGGTGGACTCCAGAATCTCCGGGCCGCGGATCAACAACCCGAGCTCGGCGCCGCGCCCGGTGCCTACCAGGATGGCGGTCGGGGTCGCCAGGCCGAGCGCGCACGGGCACGCGATGATCAGCACCGCCACCGCCGCCGTAAACGCCGCGGCCACGCTATATCCGAGCAGCAGGTGCACCACCAGGGATACCGCCGAGATAGCGATCACGGTCGGGACGAAGATCTGCGCGATCCTGTCTACCAGCCGCTCTACCGGCGCTTTGCCTGCCTGCGCGTCCTTGACCAGTTGACCCATCTGCGCGAGCGTCGTGTCCGAACCAACGCGTGTCGCCCGTACAAGGAGGCGCCCGTGTGTGTTCAGGGTCGCGCCCGTGACGTCGTCGCCTTCCTTGACGTCGACGGGGACAGACTCGCCGGTGAGCATCGAGGCGTCGATCGCCGAGCGTCCCTCGACCACCGTGCCGTCCGTCGCGACCTTCTCGCCCGGGCGCACCACGAACGTGTCGCCGACCTTCACGTCGGCGATCGGCACGCGCGTCTCCACGCCGTCGCGCAGCACCGTCGCGTCCTTCGCCCCCATGTGCAGCAGGTTGCGCAACGCCTCGGAGCTGCGCCCCTTCGCGCGGTGCTCAAACCAGCGCCCAAGCAGCAAAAACGTGATAACGACGCACACCGTCTCCAGATAGACCTCGTCCATCGCCGCCGAGTTCGGCATGAGGCTCATGTGCATTCTCATACCCGGTTCGCCCGCGTTGCCGAAGAACAGCGCATAGATAGACCACCCGTAGGCGGCCGTGGTGCCCATGGAAATCAGTGTGTCCATGGTCATACTGCCGTGGCGCAAATTCACCAATGTCGCGCGGTGGAAAAGCGACCCTGCCGAGAAATACACCAGGGTCGTCGCGGCGAATGCGGCCCACTGCCAGTACGTGAATTGCAGTGCCGGAATCATCGACACCAACATCACCGGCAGCGACACCACCGCGGACCACACGATGGTCCACAGGAGGGTGTCGCGCTCGGGTTCGGAGGGGGCGTCGGCAAGCGGCTCGTCCGCGTCGGAGAACGTGAAGGCGTCGTAGCCCGCGTTCCGGATCGTCGTGATCAACGCATCAGGGTCAGCCAGCGCCGGATCGTATTCGACGGTGGCGGTCTCCGTCGAAAAGTTCACCGACGCCTCGACCCCCTCCATCTTGTTCAGCTTCCGCTGCACCCGCGACGAGCACGACGTACACGTCATGCCCGAAACGCCGAGTTCTATCTGTGCAGTCGACATTAGAGTAGCTTGAACCCCGCTTCCTCAACCGCCTTATCGACGTCCTCCCTGCTCACCTCTGCACCCTCAACCACAACCTTGCCGGTTGTGTGATCAGCCTTTACTGAGGTCACGCCCGGGATTTCCCCAACCTCTTCCTGGATGCTGAGCTCGCAATGCCCGCAGCTCATGCCCTCAACCTGGAATGTTTGCGTTGCCATAATATTTCCTTCCTTCCTGCGGGAATCGCCCCGCACTTGTTAGTGTTGCATTGATAGCTGCCAATCTAACAAAAAACGAAAAGGAGCTACCTAATGGCCACAACCGACCTCACTGAGGAAACATTCCAGGAAACCGTTCTCGGAGAGGGCATTGTCATCGTCGACTGCTGGGCGTCCTGGTGCGGCCCCTGCCGCCAGTTCGCGCCTGTTTACGAAAAGGTCTCCGAGAAGCACCCGGATGTGACCTTCGCGAAGCTCAACACCGAGGAATACCAGCAAGTAGCGGTCGCCCTGGATATCCAGGCAATCCCGACGCTCATGGTGTTCCGCGACGGAATCATGGTCTACCGCGAAGCCGGTGCCCTGCCGGAATCCGCATTCAACGACCTCGTCGAACAGGTCAAAGCACTCGACATGGACGAGGTCCGCCGCCAGGTCGAGGCCCAAAACGCGCAGGAGGGACAGTAATGGCAAACCCATTCGTAAAGGGCTGGAAGTACCTGATGCAGTCCTTCGACACCAAGATCGACGAAAACGCCGACCCGAAGGTGCAAATCCAACAGGCCGTCGCCGCCGCTAAGAAGCAGCACCAGGAAATCACTGAGCACGCAGCCGCCATCATTGGCAACCGCAACCAGCTCAGCATGAAACTGGACCGCCTGCTCAAATCCCAACAGGACCTTGAGGCGAAGACCAAGACCGCCCTCCAAACGAACGATGACGCCGCCGCCGAGGTCATCGCCACCCAGCTGGTGTCCGTCGAGCAGGAACTCGAGCAAACCAAGCAGGCCTACGCTGCCGCCGAGCAAGCCGCACAGGAAGCCCAAGCGAAGCAGAAGGAATCCGAGGCGCGCCTGCAGGAACAGCTCGCCCAGGTCTCCCAGCTGGAATCCCAGCTTGACCAGGCGAAAATGCAAGAGCAGACCACCAAGACCATGGACTCCCTCAACCAGTTCGGCGGCGACGACAACGTCCCGACCCTCGACGGCGTTCGGGACAAGATCGAACGCCGCTACGCCCAGGCGCTCGGCGAGCAGGAGCTGGCTAAGTCCTCCATGACGGACCGGATGACCGAAATCGAGTCGGCCGGCAGCGATGTCGCCGCCAGCGCCCGCCTGGATCAGATCCGCGCTGAGCTTTCCGGCGGCAAGTCGGCTTCGTCCTCTTCCGAGGCCCCGAAGGAAATCGAGGACAGCAAGGATTAGGAAAACCTCAGCGCCGCAAACTGTAGTAACAGGATTGTAGTATTCCCCGAAAATGCGTTCGAAATGGGGATTACTACAATCCTGTTGCTCACATTTAGAAAAACCGCAGCGCACAACGCAAAAAGAACGCCCCTGCCCGACCTGAATGTGTCGGACAGGGGCCTTGCTGTCTCGAAAGTGTGTTAGCTTTCGCGGCGAATATTGATGAGTACGCCCCGGATGCCGGAGTGGAAGCCGTCGCGAAGGTTGACGCGCTGGGTTTCCGTCAGGGTGTATTCGTGCAGGGTTTCGCAGGCGAACTGGAGCAGTGGCCTATCGATCTCCGGTGGCAGACCGCCACCGGAAAGCATGTGGGCCTTGTCGCGCTGCTCGCTGGAGGCAGCGTTCTCGAACCACCAGGCTGCGTACTGTTGTCCCACGTCGTAGGGGGTTTGGAAGCCGGAGGACGTCCAGACTTCTTCTGGCAGTGGCACGTAGCGCGAGCGGAGCTTGCGGCGCGGCGCCATCATCGACGGCTTCGGTGCCGGCTTGGGGGCCGGTACATCGTCGGTGTCCTCGTCGGAGATGGTTTCCGGCTTCGGGTCCTCGGCAGGTGTTGCAGGTTCTGTCGGCTTGGCCGGTGCCGGTGGTTCCGTGGGTACCGGGCCAGGCTTTGGGCCGGGCTTCGGCATATCGGCAGGCGATGGGGTCGGCGGGGCCGCCGGGGTAACTGGGGTTTCCGTGGCCGGTGGATCGACCGGCTGGTCCGAAGCAGGCTCCTCAGCGGCAGGCTCCTCCGGCGCAGCGAGTGGATCGGGTCCCAGGCCGGGTACTTCGGTGGGGCCTTGGTTGTCTTCGACGGGTTCGGCGTCGGCGATCGGGCGTTCCCGGATGCTTGGTGGGAGGGGCCCTTCGAGGACGCGGAGTTGCATGGAGTCTGCGAAGTCTTCGCGTGGGTCGAGGATGGTGGTGGTGTCGCAGGCGTGGCGGAGGGCGGAGGACATCGAGTCCCAGCCGAATCCGTAGAGGTGGACGCGTACGCCGTTGTTGGTGGCTTCTTCGACGCCTGGGATCATGTCGGCGTCGCCGGAGACAAGGACGAAGTCGCTGAACTGGCCACGTGTTGCGTTGATGACCAGGTCGGCGACGAGTCGGGTGTCGACGCCTTTCTGTGTGCGTCGTTCACCCCATTCGATGAGTTGCCCGGTGCGGAGTTGGACCCCGTCGCAGGAGCGCAGGGCGCGCTGGTAGCGGTGGGGTCCGGAGTCGGGGATGCCGTCGTACCACATTTGACGGTGGATGGGTTGGTGGAGTTGGTGGCTGATCATGACTCCGAGGTTGGCGACTACCTCGGGTAAGTCGATTTCTAATTGTGCTCGCGCGCCGATTTCCCATGAGTTGTAAAAGCTCGCCAGTAGGTAAGAAGTGTCGACGAACACCAGTGTGCGTTCAAGCATGGCTCCTAAATTCCGATTCTTTATTGTCGTTAAATTCTTTTCATCACAAGGCTACATATGTTTGTGTGCCTACTCATGCTAGTAGTTCAAGAAATTTCGTAGGGGTCCTTGCGAGCTACCTGACCACAGTTCTATAGTTAGTTAGTGCAGTAACTAACCAACGAGCTCGAAGGGAGAAATGGTGGTTGGGGATTCAGAGCCACTCTTCGTGCAGATCGCGAAGTTGGTGGAGGACCTCATCGTCGACGGGACACTGAAGTCGGGCGAGCGGGCACCGTCGACAAACGAGCTCGCAGCCTTCCACAACATCAACCCCGCGACAGCGCGCAAGGGCCTCGGTTTACTTGTCGACGCCCAGGTCCTCGAGAAGCGCCGCGGCCTCGGGATGTTCGTCACCCCGGACGCGCGCGAACGGATCCTGGAAACCCGCCGGGAAGCGTTCCCGGGTACGTTCGTCGCCCCTCTTATCGACGAAGCCGTCCGCGTCGGCCTGAGCCGCGACGACTTGATCGACCTTGTACATCGAGTAGCAGAAAGTAGAGGAATGTATCAATGAACGCCATGATTATCCGCGCCGATGGGCTAGAGAAGCACTTTGGTAAGAAGCACGTCCTCAACGGGGTGGCCTTCGACCTGCCGTCTGGTGGTATTCACGGGCTGCTGGGGCGAAATGGCGTCGGTAAGTCGACGTTGTTGCAGATCGTCGCGGGCCAACTGAAATCCTCCGGTGGCGCCGTCGAGGTGTTCAGCCTGGCACCGTTCGATAATGCTGCGGTGATGGACCGCGTCGCGCTCACCGGCGTCGACGTCGGCTACCCGGCGAGCTGGAGCGGCAAGGACATCCTGAAAGGCGCGCAGCTGCGGTACCCGAACTGGGACGATGGGCTCGCGCGCCGCCTCATCGACGACTTCGACCTCGGCGAGGCGCTCGGCGCCGCGTACAACAAGATGTCGCGGGGCCAGCGCGCGATGGTGGGCAACATTATCGGCATCGCGTCCGGCGCCGAGCTCACGCTTCTCGACGAGCCCTACGTCGGCCTCGATGTCCACAACACCAACGTGTTCTATCGCCACCTCCTCGACGTGGCCGAGGACGGACGCACGTTCGTGATGGCCACGCACCATATCGAAGAGGCGTCGAAAATTCTGAGCAGCGCCCTGGTGCTGGGCCGCGACGGCAAGGTCAGTGCGCACGTGACCGCCGACGATGCCGACGCCCACGCCGAGCGCCTCGACCTGAGCAACCCCCTGCGACCTGTCGATTTCGGCGACGTCATCGAGCACCTCCTGGAGGTGAGCTAAATGCAGACCTTTGTCCGCCCCGGCTTCTTCCGCGCCCAAATGTTCGCAGGCTCCAAATGGCGCTTCTGGATGACACTCTTCGGCCTGCTCATGGGCGCAGCGACCATCTTTGCCGACTGGTTGGGCAGCGTCCCGCTGGTCATTACAGCCGCGACATTCTCCTCGCTCCTCCTCTACGCGACCTTCATCCCCGAATCGGACGTTTTTCGCTCCTATGGGATGAACCGCAAGCGCGCCCTCGCGTACAAGCGCCGCGCCGCCCTCGTGGTCTGGGCCGTACTTTGCATCCCGACGCTGATCGTGAGCCCATCGCTGTACGGCCTGCTCGCCATCGCACTGGTCACCGGCTGGCTTGCCCTATACGTAGCTAACGACTCCACCACCGGCGAAGAACTCAACTCTTCCGACAACGGTTCGGCCATCATGGGGCTGCGTCTGGACCAGCCCCTCATCTTCCAACTCTTCTGGAAACAGCCGCTCCTCTTGGCCGTGGCCTTTGGCCTTGGCTCGGTCGCCGTGCAGTTTGCGGTGCGCTCGTTCGCCGACAAAACATGGATACCGTTCGTCGCAACCATCCCTGACCTGTTCCTTTTCGGTTGCTTCGCGGCTATCTATTCTTGGGGCACAAGCTCGCCGACGACGGCCCGAGCGTACGGCATTCCCCGTCGCACGTGGGCTCTGCATGAACTGGGTGCAGCGGCGGTGGCCGCGGGGATCTACGTTGCGCTGCGTACCCTTCCTACACTTCTCGACGCCCACACCCTGCCCACCGTGCCCCTCTGGGCAACGTTCATCTTGATCCTCACTGGACTTGCGATCCCGTTGGCCTGGGGACGCAACCAACTGGTGACGTTCATGGCCGTCATGATTCTCTGGCAATTCCTCCGTGACCCCGTGCCTTGGAAAGGAGCGGTGATGGTGGCCGGATGTGCGTTGTTGTTAGCACTTGTGACGCTCGCACTGTACGTCACGGGGCGCGCAAATGGCGCCCAAAAGAACCCTGATATGAAGTTGTAAAAATAACCTCTGGCCTGGCGATTTGTGTTGTTGTTGGTGTGTGTGTAACTTTATGTGAGTCAGCGAGACCGACAACGCCCCGCCAGACAGACTCTTTGAAGGGTTGGTTGGTGAGATGG
>QWCJ01000073.1_pt1 | contig 71177 bp, 55 predicted proteins | sample 1972501 | NCBI WGS metagenome assembly QWCJ01 (sample SAMN09866711, study PRJNA288562) | Human vaginal metagenome isolate term2_vaginal, whole genome shotgun... | isolation source: vagina | host: Homo sapiens | place: USA: California
AAAGGTTCCTCGTCTGGCTAACACGATTAAAAAACGTGTCTGCCAGACGAGGTGAAATATAAAGAAGTAGAGCCTTGACACAGTTGAAATTACACTACCGAGTATATTGAGTGAAAGCTTATTAATCAACCTAAATCAACTACCGTGATACCCGCTCCACCAAATTGCACGTGCTCGTCGGCATAATGTATGACAGCGGGCTCAGAAGATAAATAAGTCCTAACTATCTGCCGAAGCGTGCCATTACCCTTGCCATGAAGAATTCTCACGCGTGAAACTCCCATCAATATGGCATCGTCAACAAAGCGTTGTACAGCCAAGACGGCCTCGTCTCCACGCATGCCTCTAATATCTATGTCTTGTGTAAATTCCTTACGGTGGTCGTTGATGGTATTTTGTGTAACATGAGATATGGTATATTTTTGTAAACCCGTCTTAAGCTCATCCATCTTCGAAGGCGCTTGTTCTGAGTCTATCAGCTGTGTGTTCACCGTGCCGTCGTCAATGATCTCAAGGCGCTTGATTGGTATATTGGTCTTGATGTTGCCTATGACGACAATAGCATATTTCCCTTCTAAGGAAGCGATGCGCCCTTTGGTCCCCAGTCCCTTAATCCTGACCTCATCACCTACGTCAAACCCTCGCTTAATAGTCTTTGTAGACTTTGGAGCCAGCGCGCGCAAAGTTTGGGCAGCTCTCTCCTCGTCTTCTCGTTTGCTCTTTTTGCGTTCCTCTCTCCTTTGCTTGCGCGCTTTAATTTCCTCTACTTTCTTTTTAAAATCCTCTTCGTTCAGTATGCCTGGATGTTTCTTTTTGCTTTTTTCCCATTCGTCTTGCTCTACATCTTGCCTAAACTCATTGAGCTCTGTGCGTAGCTTGCGCGTTTCTTCTTTTTCGGCTTGTTGTTCCCGTATCTCTTTAATGACATTTTCAATCTTTCTATTACTCTCCTCAAGTAGTTCGCGAGCTTTTTGCTTGGCCTCATTGATAATGCTTTTACGCTGTATATCAACTTCTGTTATTGAGTTTTCATACTCGTCAATGCGTTTTTGAAGATCTTTCTCTAATTGATGAACTGTTTGGCGTTTTTGCTCCCAATATCGTTTGTCACGCACAATATCTTGCAAATATTTGTCACTACGAATATAGTCGGAACCTACCAGTTCAGAGGCGTCCGCGATTACGTCTTCGGGTAATCCTATTTTACGGGCTATATCTATTGCGAACGAACTGCCTGGCCTTCCTATGGCCAATTGAAACAAGGGTTGCATCATATGTCGATCATAGAGCATAGCGCCATTGGTCACTCCTTTATGGGTGTCGGCAAAATGCTTGAGATTTTGGTAGTGGGTTGTTATGATTGCCCATGCGCCTTTTTCACAAAAACGTTTCAGCACGCTTTCGGCTATAGCGCCACCAATTTGCGGTTCTGTTCCCGTGCCAAACTCATCTATGAGAATAAGCGTGTCTACGGAAGCTTGACGCATCATGTTTTTCATGTTTAACAAATGGGAGGAATAGGTGCTTAGATCATTTTCAAGGCTTTGCTCATCACCTATATCTATCATCAGATCTTTAAAAACTCCACAGCTACTTCTGTCCCCCACGGGAATGCTCAATCCCATTTGTAACATGTACTGCAACAATCCTACGGTTTTCAAGCAAACCGATTTTCCTCCAGCGTTTGGCCCTGAGATAATTAGTATATGCGTTTCTGGCGTTAAAAGAACATCTAACGGGACTATTTTTTGCCCTTCGCGCAGATGAGCCTCAAGCAGCGGGTGTCTCGCTTGGATTAGGTCTAAAAACGGGCGGCGCTTTACAACAGGTTCGAAAGCGTTTGCCTTGATTGCCAATTTGGCTTTGGAATGGATGAAGTCTATTTGTCCCAGAAACTGGTAGGAATCGAGAATTTCTGCGACATGAGGTCTTATGCGTGACGCCATCTTCGTTAGGATGCGCACGATTTCTTGCCGTTCCTTACGTTCTAATTCTCGTATTTTATTGTTTGCCTCAACTACCTCGGAAGGCTCAATGAAGACAGTCTTGCCTGTCGAGCTCTCGTCGTGCACAATACCGGGTATGCGTCGTTTAAGAGCTGGGGCCACGGGTATGACTAAACGACCGTCGCGCACTGTTGGCGAGGTGTCTTTGTCCACCAATCCATCGCTCTGAGCGGAGCGCAATATTCCTGCAAGTATTCGAGAAACGGAGCCTTCGGCTTGTGCCAGCTCACGGCGTATATCGTGTAACTCGGGCGTGGCGTTGTCGCGAACGTGCCCAAATTTATCAATTATTTGGTCTATCTGTTGTACTAAAGTAGGGAAAGTGGCGACGCCATCCGCCAAGTCGTGGAGCGAGGGGAAATACCATTTTTTAATAACAACGGCATCGGATACAATTGTACCCGAATCTTTTGAGCCATCGTTTTCCGTATCATCCCCACGATAAAAAAACTTGACCAAATCATCAATGGTGCGTAAAGACCTTTTCATATCGTGCAACTCTTGCTCTTCCAACCATGTACCCTCTAAACGTACACGGCGAATGCTCTCGCGAACATCAAAGAAAAAAGCCAACGGAAAGTCTGTCTCTTCTTCTATGATACGTCTCATCTCTCGTATTTCCGACATCCATATGTTCACTTGGTCGGGATTGGAGGTAAACTCCATCTTGTCTACCATGTCTTTACCCAGGGTTGACAGACATTCTGTCTTAAGAGCGGAACGTATTTCCTCAAAACCTAATTTGTTTTCGAAATTTTTGGGGTATATCATAAATTTGTTTTAAAACATCAGTTTACAAAAAGGGTCTATGTTTTTATTTCAAAGGTAATAAAATGCGGTTGCCATTATAACTTCGCTTCCTCTTCTTGAATGTCTACTATCCACCGCCAAGATATTGCCATTTTATCACTCGGTGTCACAATTTCTATATAGCGCTCGTCAAAATACACTTTTTTCAAAATTCCAACGGCTTGCAAATAGCAGCCGCCCTCTTTGCGTTTATCTGGGCAAAAATAACGTATCCTGACTACAGGTCTTTGATCTATCTTCCTCATCAAATTTGTCATTTTTTTATTGAGCGTTGCGTTGCTATCTTCAGACATGATGGGCTCAATCTCTGTAATTCTCGCAACTTCTTTTATTGCCTCTGCATGCCCTGTTATTGCCGAGAACGGCGCAAATTGAGCGGCTCGCTTGCGCATTGGCATTCGTGGATGACGTTTGGAAACGTGATGTGGCAAATGAATAATATCATCGTAATCTGAACTCATATTAATATCAAGTGTCTTATATCATTGTTGTCTTGGCACTTAAGCTCTATGTCCGCCTATCTGAATATTGCGCTCACGTGTCGTGGCTCCTTCTTCGAAGTCGATACCTTTAAGAATAGCGTTTTTGCCGAATTTCTTTTTAATGTTTAATAATGTTTGCTGCATACGTCGCTCCCGAGAGAGCGTCGTGCGTCGCTCTGCTTCTTGCTGTCTCTGGGCTTCATCGTTTGTAAACAAATTCAGTTGTATTGGAGCGTGCGTTTCTCGGCGGGCATTATCCTCCGACACTACATGGTTGGCGGTCACATTCATGCGGCGTATGAGCAGATTGCGACTCACTATTTGGTCAAATATTTTAATTACGGCTAACGTGATAAGTTTGGACGAGGAGTTATGAAAACCTAAATTTGCGGAGCCATGCACACTCTTGGGTTTCCTCCTGCCATAGCCGTCTGTCGTGATAGGGCCATTGTAGGTGGATTGAATGGATGGATTGGTAAGGTTTTCTATGTCATATCCCACCGTAACCACAATTTGGTCTGTAACAAGATGTTTGTCCACAAGGTCGAGTGCCATGCTATCAGCCATTTCCTTGGCCACTACCCGCGCTTTCTTAAACGTATAAGGCTCTTGCAATACTTGCCCGGTGCAAAGTGAGTTTTCCTTTGGTCTGTAAGATTTTATCGCCTCTATGGTGCATGGTTCCCATCCCCAAGCATGGTCTATGAGTAATTCTGCGTTAACGCCAAATAGCTTGTATAGCAATTCCTCGTTGTTTATTGAGCATCGAGCGATTTGTCCCATGGTGTACATGCCGTAACTCTCCAGTTTCGCGGCTAAGCCATGTCCTACACGCCAAAAGTTTGTCAGGGGTTTGTGGTCCCACAGCAAGCGGCGATAAGACTGCTCATCCAGCTCCGCTATTCTTACACCATCCTTGTCTGCCGGCTTATGCTTGGCCACTATATCCATAGCTATTTTGGCTAAATATAGATTGGTGCCGATACCTGCCGTGGCAGTGATGCCAGTTTCTCGTAAAACTGCACGAACCATTTTCATAGCCAATTGATGAGCTGATAGATTGTAGATTTTAAGATAATTGGTGGCGTCAAAAAATACCTCATCTATCGAATACACATGGATGTCTTCTGGCGCTATGTATCGCAAATATACATTGTAAATGCGCGCGCTGTATTGTATGTAAAAAGACATCCGTGGTTTGGCTACGATATAATCAAGCGCGAGGTTATCATTAGCCTTGACTTCTGGGTCAGAATATGATTTCCCTACCAGTGCATGTGTAGCCACATGTTGTCTCCGAGCATAATTTACCTCTTGCACTCTCTGCACCACCTCAAACAGGCGCGCTCTTCCACCTATGCCGTAAGCCTTGAGTGATGGTGACACTGCCAAGCAAATGGTTTTCTCCGTGCGATCGATATCCGCCACCACAAGGTTAGTGGTAAGTGGGTCGAGCCCTCTCTCCACACATTCCACCGAAGCGTAAAACGACTTCAAGTCTATGGCAATATATACACGTTGTTCAGTCATCAACTATTGAAGAATATCTTAGGATATTTTTTTCACTCATGCAAATATAGCTAAAATTCCTGATTTATATGCCAATAGGGATAAAAATCCTTTCGCCGTGCATTTTGATCACTTGCCTCAACGAATGGCCAAAGCGATTCTTGTTAGTGCTATCAATGAGTTTTGGCTTACCAAGGCGGTAAATATTTCATTGCATAAGCCAGTGCCCTTACCTTTGTCACCTTGGCAAGGTCATGCAACACACACACAATGTTATAGATGGATAAAAGGTCCATCAATATGTATCATCTCTTCATTGGCAAGATACTCCAGAGCGCAGTCCATCTGCTTGTTGGGTAATACAAGCTTGTTAAGCTCGGTAATTCTATGCCTTTCTTTATCAGCGAGCAATGATAATATCTGATCACAAACTCGCTTTAGATCCAAATCAGAAACGCTATGAGATTCAGAGCATACACAAACGTCACAGACATGGCAGTCCGTTGATCGCGTCTCCCCGAAATAACGCAGCAGTTGCCTACTTCTGCAAACGTAGCCGTTGGTAGCATAGTCTATCATGCTCATTATGCGTCGGGTAAAATCTTCCTTTCGATCCTCGTACACATTTGGGGGCAGCACAACATCGGTGGCGTCGACACGGTCTTGTCTATAAGTTATAAATGGCGTCTTGCTTTGTGGTATGAAGTGGATGATTTGTTTCCGGCTCAATGTTTTCAGCACTTGGTAAGTCAACTCTCTACCTATCCCTGCATCCATTGCGATAAGAGCCTCGTCGACATAATTATAATCGGTGAACAGTCCTCCATAGTTTCGGAGCACGGAGGTTATTACCGCTTCCTCGTGTTTAGTGAGTTCTTTGAGTTTGTAAAGATCGTTTCTTCCCAACAAGAATATGAGTCTTGCCTTGCCATCAGGATCGGTTTCGTACTTAAGATAACCTGCGTTTTGCAGTAGCTTCAAGGCCGAGGCCACCTTTACTGGAAAATACTTGTAGATATAGGAAAACTTGTCTATCTCGAATGTGAACGTGTGTCCTTGCCCACTTCCCACACCTATTTCATAGTAATAGGCCAAGTGCTCATACACATCAGCGATATAATCTTTGTCAGGGAAGTTGTCGTCTATACGTTTGTTTAGCTTTCGTATATCGCTGTTATTCCACAGCAACACCGCATAAGCCTTTTTCCCATCGCGACCAGCGCGTCCCGCTTCTTGAAAGTAAGCCTCTATGGAGTCTGGACAGTCATAATGTACCACTAACCTCACATCAATCTTGTCTATACCCATTCCGAAAGCGTTGGTCGCTACTATCACGCGTTTTTGATTGTTTTGCCATTGTTTCTGTCGCTCATCTTTGGTCGCTAATTCCAATCCCGCATGATAAAAGGTAGATTCTATTCCATTTTCTTCCAACATAACCGAGACGTCTTTGCTTCGACGCCTGCTACGCACATAGACAATAGCGCTGCCCTGCACGCTTGACAAGATATGTACCAACTCGGTTTGTTTGTCTGTTGCCGTCCTTACCACATATGCCAAATTTTTTCGCTCAAAACTCATGCGAAAAACATTTTTTTTGCAAAATGCCAATCGCTCTTGAATGTCCTCCACTACATTTGGCGTTGCCGTGGCTGTCAGGGCAAGGACCGGAACTCCGGGTAATAACTTGCGAATTTCGATTATTTGCAAGTATGCCGGACGAAAATCATATCCCCATTGGCTGATACAGTGCGCTTCATCCACGGTGATAAAGCTCACTTTCATGTGCTTGAGTTTTGTTTGAAATATGGCCGATCCTATGCGCTCTGGCGATATGTATAGCAATTTTGTTTGCCCCAAGACACAGTTTTCCAATATTTTTAATATTGCGGATCGAGCCATTCCGGCGTAAATTGCCGCGGCTACAATTCCCTGCTTGCTCAGCCTCTGCACCTGATCTTTCATCAAGGCAACAAGAGGTGTTATTACAATGCACACACCGTCTTGCGCCAATGCTGGCACTTGGAAAGTGATAGATTTACCGCCGCCGGTTGGCATCAGTCCTAAAGTGTCCTTGCCAGAGCAGATGCTTTCGATAATTTCGCGCTGAATTCCTCGAAAATTTTTATATCCCCAATACTGCTCCAGAATGTCCTGATACAGATCTTGCATTTTTGTCGTGTCAATTATGAGCTTTGAGGCTCTTCTTCCACTGGCTTGATATCTTCGATTTGCAGTTGCACTCGATTATGTTTGAAAATGTTGTCTTCAATGGTATAAGCTATGTCAAAAGCTCGTTTGGATTTGATATATCGAGCCGAGGCACTTTGCCCGAAAGCGATACCATTCACCACGGTGGGTGATAATGAGTCTACCAATTCAAGTTTGATGTGCTCTTGTGCTCGTCCCACCACTTTGCTTGTACCATAATCATATACGCCTTTCGTGCAAAATAAGGGTTTTGGATTGCCTGGTCCGAATGGAGAGAAACGTTTCAGGTCATTGTGCAACCGCTTGGATATGTCCTTGAAGTTTATCACTGCGTCTATTTCTATACAAGGCTCTATTTGCTCCGGCTCTATATGCTCTTCCACATAGCGTTGGAAACGCTTGATAAATTGTGGAATATCATCCCATCTCAGTGTTAAGCCTGCTGCGTAAGTGTGACCTCCAAAGTTGATCATCAAGTCGTTGCAATGTTTGATGGCAGCGTAAACGTCAAAACCCATCACAGACCGTGCCGATCCTGTGGCAAAGTCGCCATCGCGCGTCAATACTACGGTGGGGCGGAAGTAAAGTTCTGTTAGTCGTGAGGCTACAATGCCAATGACACCTTTTTTCCAATGCTCGTCATAAAGGACGATGCTCGATTGATATTTATGATCTTTCAGCCTGGCCACTATTTGGTTGGCCTCCTCGGTCATTTGCTTGTCTATATCCTTGCGCTGCTCATTGTATTCATTGATACGTTTGGCTTCTTTTAAGGCCACCCCAAGATCTTTTTCCACTAATAGGTCCACGCTTTCCTTTCCGTTTTCCACACGTCCCGAGGCGTTGATACGTGGCCCTATCTTAAAGATAATATCGCTCATGGCTATTTCCCTGCCACTAAGGCCACATGTGTCAATAATGGCCTTTAGCCCTACGCTTGGGTTTTGATTGAGTTGTTTTAATCCGTGAAAAGCCAATATGCGATTTTCGTCAACCACGGGAACGATGTCCGCGGCGATGCTTACCGCACAGAAGTCGAGTAGGGGAATGAGTCGCGAGAACGGAATGCCATTGTTTTTCGCAAAAGCTTGCATGAATTTGAAGCCCACGCCACATCCACAAAGATGCTTGAAAGGGTATGGGTCGTCAGGCCTTTTGGGGTTAAGGATGGCTGCCGCAGGTGGCATATCACTATCAGGCACATGGTGATCGCAAATGATAAAATCTATGCCAAGGCTTTTGGCATAAGCTATTTCCTCAATAGCCTTGATGCCACAGTCAAGGATTATTATCAGTTTAACTCCAGTTTCATGGGCAAATTCCATAGCTTTCTTGCTCACACCATACCCCTCGTCGTATCGATTTGGAATGTAATAATCTATGTTCGAATAGAATTGTTGCAAGAATTTATAAACCAATGCCACTGCCGTACATCCATCCACATCATAGTCTCCATACACCATGACACGCTCTTTGCGCCCCATAGCGTCGTTCAATCTGTCCACAGCTACGTCCATATCTTTCATCAAAAAAGGGTTGATAAGGTCGGATAGTTGTGGCCTAAAGAAACGTTTGGCTGCGCTTTCGGTGGTAATGCCACGCTTAATGAGCAGCCCTGCCAATATGGGGTTCATGTTAAGCTTCTCGCCTAATTCATTAGCCTGTTGTATGTCTTGTTGTGTAGGTGGATCATATTTCCACTTAAAATGCATTTTAAATTATTTTTATTCTGCTCCAAAGTTACTAAATTACATTGAAAAAGTAGAGATATAATAGTTAAAAGTAATATATCCAATGTTGCTATTACATACAAACACCATATCCTTACGGCTAAAAACATATATCTTAAACCGAAAAGAGATTAAAAGATAACAAATTCTTTTTCATGTTGTTTTTAATATTATATTTGGCGATAAATTTTATAACCACCTCCCAAAAAAAACTCCCGATTATTGCATGAAGAATAATCGGGAGATTTGTATAAGTTTTATTAAAAACAATCGTCATGATTTTAGGTCAAGTTTGATTTGCAACTCATCAAGTTGCTTGTCGTCAATGAACGATGGTGCGTCAAGCATGACATCTCGCCCACTGTTGTTCTTGGGGAACGCTATGCAATCACGAATACTGTCAAGACCTGCCAATATGCTCACAAAGCGATCCAAGCCAAAGGCCAATCCGGCATGGGGTGGCGCGCCATACTTGAATGCGTTCATTAAAAATCCAAACTGTGCCTCCGCTCTCTCTCGCGTGAAGCCAAGCACCTCGAACATTTTTTCTTGCAGCTGGGTGTCGTGGATACGGATACTTCCGCCACCCACCTCGATGCCGTTGCACACGAAGTCGTAAGCCTTGGCGCGAACTTGCTCTGGGTGAGAGTCGAGTAGTGATAGGTCGTCAGGGTTGGGCATCGTGAATGGGTGGTGCGTGGCCATCAGGCGTTGTTCCTCGTCGCTCCACTCAAAGAGGGGGAAGTCCACGACCCACAGGCATTTAAAGACGTTCTTGTCGCGCAGTCCAAGACGGTCACCCATCTCCAGTCTTAAACTGCAAAGTTGGGTGCGTGTCTTGTTGGCGTTGTCGCCAGAGAGTATCAAAACGAGGTCTCCGTCCTTGGCATCCATTTTTTCTTTGACATGAGCCAGCACCTCGGGTGCGTAAAACTTGTCAATGGAACTCTTCACCGTGCCGTCGGCATTGTATTTGATATAAACCAACCCCATGGCGCCCACCTGCGGACGTTTCACGAAGTCGGTAAGCTCGTCCAGTTGTTTGCGGCTGTAATTTGCGCATCCGGCAACTCGAATGCCGCCAATGTAGGCCGCCTTGTTAAATACGGAAAACTCGCCTTTGTCCGCGAAGGTATCTTTCAACTCCACAAACTCCATTCCAAAACGAAGGTCTGGCTTGTCAGAGCCATAGCGTTTCATGGCCTCGTGCCATGTCATCTGTTGCAGTTTTGGCAGCTCCACGCCTCTTATCTCTCTGAAAAGATGGCGTGCCATGTCTTCGAAAAGCTCTGTCACGTCATCCTGATCAACAAAGCTCATCTCGCAGTCTATCTGAGTGAACTCTGGCTGCCGGTCCGCGCGAAGGTCCTCATCGCGAAAACACTTGGCTATTTGGAAGTACCTGTCAAAGCCGGCCACCATGAGGAGCTGTTTCAATGTTTGTGGGCTTTGAGGCAAGGCGTAGAACTGGCCGGGGTTCATGCGCGAGGGTACCACGAAGTCGCGTGCGCCCTCTGGCGTGGAGCCAATGAGGATCGGGGTCTCCACCTCGATGAATTTCTTGGAGTCAAGAAAATTGCGGATGAGGATAGTCATACGGTGACGCAACTCCAAGTTTTTACGCACACTCTCCCTTCGCAGATCAAGGTATCTGTATTTCATGCGTAGGTCATCTCCGCCGTCAGTATTTTCCTCGATGGTAAAAGGTGGGGTGAGCGAAGGGCTGAGCACGGTGAGCTGCTTGGCCATGATTTCTATGTCGCCAGTATCCATCTTGGGGTTTTTGCTTTGTCGCTCGGCAACGATGCCTTTTATTTGCACACAGCATTCGCGTCCCAATTTGTTGGCTTGGTCGCAGAGGCCTTTGTCGTCTGCCTCGTTAAAGACAAATTGGGTGATGCCATAGCGGTCGCGAAGGTCCACAAAGGTCATTCCGCCCATCTTACGAGAGCGCTGCACCCATCCGGCAAGCGTCACTTCCTTGCCAGCGTCAGTCAAACGCAGTTCTCCACAAGTGTTTGTTCTATACATACCTAATGAATATGGATTGATTTTATATAGCGCAAAATTACAATAATTTATTGAAAGATAGAAAAAAACAAATGGCAATCTTGGTCATGCCGCTTATTTTTTGTATTTATTCCTTTGAGTTCGGGCAGTAGGTCATTAAAGAGAGATGACGTGATTGGTATAGATTTTTTTTAGAAAACAACAAGGGTTGAAAGCATAATTGCTCCCAACCCTTGTTGAATATGATGTAACTTTTAGTCCCTGTCGCAGTTGGCAGTCCAAGTTTCGCCTCCCTTTGTCACAAGCATTGTCAACTTGTCTTTGGTAATGGTTATACCTTTAATACCTGTTCCAATGCTGATGTAGGTATTGTCATCCTTTTTTTCAAATTTAATACCTGTCAAGTCTGGTATCTTGTGGTCAAAATGGAAAGAATAGGTAGAACCTATCTTGCTAACGATTACTTTGCCATCAGTAGCTGTGATGTGCTTGGCGGGGTTAATAGCAGTGTATGAAATTGAGCCCTTGTAGGTGCCCACAAACACCTCTGTGTCTGCTGGGTCGGTGTCACTGCTACATGCAGAAAAACCCACAGTTAACAACAGAGTGAAAAATAGAATAGATAATGTTTTGATACTTGTTTTCATTGTTATGATTTTTGGTTTACATTCCAAAGTTATGTAAATTTTTTCTTTAATGCAATATTTGTTATATTTTTTTATGCAAAAAATGATACGATCAGAAAAACGTAACAAGTGTTTAACGTCGTGTAACATTATTTCAGTAGGGTTAAAGCGCAATATGCTATGAGATAGGTAAATATTACGGCCTATTTTGCACTATGACATAAGGCCTATGACAGGCCATCTTCGGTTTTTATGAATTTTTGCGAAATGTCAAGATACGCCCAAAGCGAACTATTGGGCGGCTAAGCTACACATAAATATATTCTATTTTTATCCACAATGCCTTAAAAAAGTAGGGGGCAGAATGTGCTGCAAATGGGAAAAAGGCACACGTGTAGGTTATGTCAAATGGTCATTCTTTTTAATATTTCAGCCATTTTATCCTTTGTCTCTATCTTTGTGGGCACTAATGGCAGGCGCAACACGTTGTCAATAAGCCCCATGTCGTTAAGCAACGCCTTAACGCCTGCTGGATTTCCATCTACGAAAAGCAGGCTGTACAGCTCTGTAAACATGTGGTGTATCTTGCGAGCAGCCTCGTATTCACCTTTAAACTCAAGTCGTATCATGCGTGAAAACTGCTTGGGAAGTGCGTTGCCAATCACGGATATGACACCAGCGGCACCACTGGCTATCATCGGGAATGTAAGTGCGTCATCACCGCTTATAACGTCAAAATTGTCAGGTTTGTCTTTGATTATTTCGTCCACCTGCTCCAATCTGCCCGAGGCTTCTTTTATTCCAACAATATTGGGACAATGTCTGGCAATTTTTACCGTTGTGGCCGACGTCATGTTAACCCCCGTTCTGCCTGGAACGTTATAAAGAACAATGGGCAATGGGCTTACGGCAGCTATGGCCTTGAAGTGTTGGTACAAGCCTTCTTGCGATGGCTTGTTGTAATATGGGCAGATACTCAGCATACCGTCAATGCCTGTCCAGTCTGTATGCCTGATCTCATCTATCACCGCGGCAGTGTTGTTGCCACCGCAATATTTCAAAATGGGAATACGACCGCGAACTAACTCTTTGATGAGTTTTGTAATCTCATCTTTCTCTTCATGCGTCAAGCACGGGGTCTCAGCGGTCGTGGCAAGTATGCAAAGAAAGTCGGCGCCATTGTCAAGCTGGTACTCCACGAGTTTTTTCAAAGCAACATAGTCAACCTCTCCATTGGGTTTAAAAGGGGTTACAAGGGCTATTCCCAACCCCTTAAAAATATTTTGTGCCATGATATAATGCTTAGTTTTGTTAATGCGGTGTATATTACAAATCAACTACAAAGATAACATTTTAGTTTCAATATGCAAAATACTACAGCACAAAGTGCAAATTAATTTATCGGCTACCTATATAGAGTAACACCATGCCCAGTAATACCAAGGCTAAGTCGGCGGCTTTGGCCTTGAGATTACGCTCGCGAAATACGATAGCGCCAAACAGAAAGCTCACGATAACGCTGCCACGGCGCACCATCGACACGATGGATATCATGGCATCGGGCAGGCTCAGTGCGTAAAAATACAAAAAGTCGGCCGCGCATAGAAATACGCTAATGCCTACTATGCTCCAATCCCAACGGAAAACACTGTCCGATTGGCGTTTGGGCCACCAAAATACAAATAGCACTATGAGCATCATGAGCATTTGGTAGAGGTTGTACCACGACTGGACGGCCATGTGATCAATGCCCACACCGCCATCTTTGGGCGGCGCCATCAGAAATTTGTCATACAGTCCGCTGACGGCTCCCAATATGGCCGCCAACACAACGAAGTATATCCAGCGGTTGCTCTTGAAGTTTATTCCCTCTCGCTTACCAGATCGACTGAGCATGAAAAATGACATAACAGCCAATGACACGCCTGCCCACTGCCATCCATTGAGTGTCTCGCCAAACACTAAGAGGGCGCCAATAAGCACCATTACGGGGCGCGTGGCGTTGATTGGTCCCACGATGGTGAGCGGCAGATGCTTCAAACCTATGTAGCCCAGGGCCCAGCTTGACAGCACGATGATACTTTTCAAAATGATGTACTTGTGCGTTTCCCACCCGACACATGGCACATGGAAGATGCTTCCATCCAATTGGTGGCTCATCATTGAGATAATGATGAATGGCAAAAAAATAAGTGATGAGAATACGGTGTTAAGAAAGAGCACAGGTATCACGGCGTTGCCCGTGAGCGATTTTTTCTTGAACGAGTCGTAAAAGCCTAATAATGCCGCTGAGAGAAAAGCCAATATTAACCACATGCCTTGTTGCTTTTTTAAGTGGCAAAGTTTCGAACAAGTTTCCATCAAGCCATGCGGTCGCCCAAATGTTTTGGGCTATGCGACTGGTGGAGGGGTGCTTCTTGCCGATTATCGATTGATAGGTTTGCCCGCGTCTATCCATTCCAAGATACCGCCACGGAGATTTATGACCTTGTAGCCTGTCTTGGCAAGCTTGTTGGCGGCCATCATCGAGCGTTTGCCACTACGACAATAGACGTATGCTGGCTTTGTCTTGCTGAATGATTGTTCCACCTTGGCAAGAAAATCGTTTTGTTGTACGTCGATGTTGGTGGCATAGGCTATGTGCCCTTCGGCATATTCGTTTGCGGTGCGAACATCGAGTAACTGGACATTGTTGGCATGAATGGCATTTTCAAAATGGTTAGCATCTACCGAAGTGATGTTTTCTTGCTGGGCGCAAGAACTTGTCCCGAGCCCTAATGCGGTTAAAATTGACATCATCATGTATTTCATATTATTGTTTTTTTGCCGTGGATTAGACCACGGATGGGTTGTGCATAATCATTACTCTTTGCAAATATACAAATTGATCAGCAAGTATGAAACCATATAGTGGTAAATATTTTTAATATAATGACAAAACAACAGATGCCTACATCTTTATGTATGTAGGCATCCGTCTTGTCTATATATTGTTCACTAATTAGATTAATCAAGCCATTTTACGTAGCAGAAATCTTGTCTATGAGGCAAGTTAGCATTCTTGGGGAACATGCGTACGCAGCTACGATAAGTTCCTGCGATGTCGGGTTCAACCTCAAGCTCAAAGGTGTAGTTGTTGCCCTCGTGGCCCACTTGCTTAAATTCAAATACACGATGTATTTGATAGTCAGAGGGATCAGTCTCTGGTTTCATCGTGACGAGTTCCAATCCGATGGCGTCATCAAGTCCTTGTTCGTCTATCACATAACTCAAATGGAATTTAACGCCTGTTTCACCCCCATTGTCAAACAGTTCGGTGCTCTTACTCACCACTTTTATACTATCCCAACGCTCAGCCACTGTCTCTTTCCATAAGGCGATGTCCTTAGCCAATTGGTTGTTGTTGGCGGATAGTTTTTTGAAGCGAGCAGCCTCCTTATTGTAGAACTTGTCATAATAATCGTCCAGCTGACGCTTCATGGTATAGTGTGGAGCGATGGTGGCGATAGAGTTTTTGATAACTTTTATCCACTTTTCACTATAGCTTTTCCTGCCGTGATCATAGTAGAGCGGTATGATTTCGTTCTCTAACAGTGAATAGATCGTGGCTGCGTCCAGTTGGTCTTGGTATGCCTGATTTTGATACGTACGCTCTTGTGGCAATGCCCAGCCAGCACCCTCACGATAGCCTTCCGCCCACCATCCATCGAGAACGGAGAGGTTTATAACACCATTCATCTCGGCTTTTTCACCTGATGTTCCAGATGCCTCAAGCGGACGGGTGGGGGTATTCATCCAAATGTCTACACCTGATACCAATCTTCGAGCTAATTGCATGTCATAGTCCTCAAGGAAAATAATCTTACCGAGAAACTCGGGACGTTGACTTATTTCGTAGATTTTTTTAATCAGGCCTTGACCTGCGCCATCCGCGGGGTGTGCCTTTCCTGAGAAAAGGAATATCACGGGGCGGTCCGGGTTGTTTACGATGCTGTTTAGGCGGTCTATATCCGTAAACAGCAGGTGGGCGCGTTTGTAAGTGGCAAAACGACGGCAGAAACCTATCATCAATGCGTTGGAGTTGATGTTGTTGAGCAATGAGACCACTCGGGCAGGGTCGCCTTGATTTCGAAGCCACGACTGCGTGAACTTCTCGCGGATGTAATCCACCAATTTCTTCTTCAGGGCCATACGTGTTTTCCAGATCTCATCGTCTGGAACATCGTATATAGCGTGCCAAATCTTCTCGTTGCTTTGATCACTCATAAAGCTCGGATCAAAGTATTTATCATACACTTTGCGCCACTCTGTGGCAGCCCATGTGGGGAAATGGACGCCATTGGTAACATATCCCACATGATTTTCCTCTGGATAGTAGCCTGACCAGATAGGCGCAAACATTTTTTGGCTTACCCATCCGTGCAGTTTGCTCACGCCGTTTACTTCTTGCGATGTGTTGCAAGCGAACGTGCTCATGCAGAAACGCTCACTGTGGTCATCTGGATTTTGTCGTCCCATGCCGATAAACTCATCCCATGAAATACCCAATTTCTCAGGATAACCACCCATATATTTTCCAAACAGGTCCTCGCTGAAATAGTCATGACCTGCTGGGACAGGCGTGTGCACTGTATAAAGCGACGATGCCCTAACCAGTTCCATAGACTGATTGAAGGTCAATCCCTCGTCGATATAATCACAAAGGCGTTGTAGATTGCAAAGAGCGGCATGGCCTTCGTTGCAATGGTACACATCTTTTTTTATGCCAAGTTTTTTCAAAGTGAGTATTCCGCCAATGCCAAGGAGGATTTCTTGTTTCAGACGGTTTTCCCAATCGCCACCATATAAGGAGTGGGTGATAGGCTTGTCATATTCAGAATTCATCTCATTGTCAGTATCCAGCAGGTATAATTTGATACGCCCCACATTGGCGCACCATACCAGAGCGTGCACCTGATAGTTGAGATAGGGTACGTCTACCACCACTTGTTCTCCGTTAGCGTCAAGTACTCGCTCTATGGGCAATGAGTTGAAGTTCTGCGCATCATATTTGGCGATTTGTTGACCATCCATGGATAGCGTTTGGGTAAAGTAGCCATAACGATACAAAAAGCCCACGGCGCATAGGTCAACATTAGAATCTGAGGCCTCTTTCAGATAGTCTCCAGCAAGCATTCCGAGACCGCCAGAATATATTTTCAACACTTGGTTAAGACCGTATTCCATAGAGAAATAGGCCACGGATGGTCGTTTCTTGTCAGGCTCAACATCCATGTAGGCACGAAAGTTGGCATAAACCTTCTTAACTTTTCGCATCAATGCCACATCTTTCACTATCGCTTCTTTGCGGTCGTAGCTAAGACGATCAAGAAGCATGACAGGATTATGCCCCACCTCTTCATACAAATTTTCATCCAAACTCTTAAACAGGCTGCGAGCATCGTAGTTCCAAGCCCACCAAAGATTATGCGCTATCTCATTCAAACCGTTCAACTCTTCGGGTAGACGAGACTTAATCGACACCTCTTTCCATTTGGGAGTGTCGGTGTAATTAGATTTGATTTTCATAACTGTCTATCTATTTTATTATTGTTTTTGTATTTTTCTATTCTCCGCTTTTCTTAAAGCCATGTCGTAAGCTCGTTCATAATAAGCGATGAAATGGCTCCACAATGCTTTTTTGGATAGTTTCCCGGCTTTCTCGCGAATGGTTTTAACCTTTGCCGGAGCCATGTTGGCATAGTCCACAACCGTATCTTTGATAGCCTCGACTACCTCATTGTAGTTGTAATCGGTGCGTCGCACCACTTTCACGCCATCTTCTATCTCGCCATAATGACCCATAACAGTGTTTACCCAAAGACCAAATCCTGCCAAATCGGTGGTTATCGTGGGCACCTTGAAAGCTATGGACTCTAATGGTGTATACCCCCATGGCTCGTAATAAGATGGGTAGACGGACAGGTCGCCACCTATTATTATATCATAATAAGGCATGTCGAATATGCCATCGTGGCCGGTGAGGTAGCAAGGCACGAAGATTATCTTAATCTTGTCGTCCGCGTCGTTTCTTATGTCAAGGGCGTTCATCATGCCCATAACACGGTCATCGTTGGCGTTGTGTAAACAATGGGTGACGATGGGACGTGGTAGTGGCTCTGTAAAAATATTGCCCGTTTGTAAACGCTGTTGCAAATCTTGCCTTGGGGCGGCTACCCACGCAGGCACTTCTATGAAGGCAACAACATTCTTGTTTAGCTTTGGTTCGTGCCTCAGCCTGCTCATCGCCTCTATGAAAACGTCGATGCCCTTGTTGCGGTATTCATACCGCCCGCTTGTGGAGACAATCAAGGTGTCGTCTCCGAGGTTCGTACCCAACAACGCGTTGGCCACCTCGAGCATGCGTTTGCGGGCTTGACGCCGCTTGACCGAAAAGGCTGTGCCCTTGGCCACAAAATTAGCCTCGAAACCATTGGGCAGCACCGCGTCCACTGGCTTGTCCAACAACTTAGCGCACTCTTGGGCGGTGATGTCGCTCACGGTGGTGAAACAATCCACGTGATGGGCCGTTTGCTTCTCGATGGAGTGCTTGCTCTGCATGTTGAGCTCGCCTGCCATTTGGTCGCCGTTATAGGCGTCGAGATATTGATAGAGAGGCTTGTTGTTGCCAGCGATGCTTCTACCTATGCTCGTGGCATGCGTGGTGAAAATGGTGGCCACCTCTGGCAGGTGTTTTTTGATGTACAACAATCCCAACCCTGTCATCCACTCATTGCCGTGATAAACCACCTTGAGTGTGCGATTGAGATAAAATCGATAAAAACTTTCTACTACCCGCCCCGCGGCATAAGAGAACATGGACGCCTCGTCATAGTCGCCGTAAGCGTGGAGGCTGTCCACTTGGAAGTCTTCCCAGAGCTTGGCATATATGTCATTCTTGTTGTTGTAGAAGATATCAAAATCCACAAGGATGGCAATAGGATGCCCTGGAATGTCCCAGCGGCCGGCCCTGACATGCAATCCGTCAGTGTCTGCTTGTTCTTTCCAATCCGAAAAAAGGTTTGAATCTTCTATAAAATAGGGGCTCGGTTTTTCTTTCCAACAATCGGGACCTATAAAAATGATACGGTCTTTTATCTTATCTTGTAGTGTTTTGGCTCGCGTAGATAGCACCGCGTATATACCTCCGACCTTGTTACACACTTCCCAACTCGACTCGAAAATATAATCAGGAAACAGCATTTCTGTTGTTGTCATTAATCGATACTTTTCATGCAAAGATAAGATAAATAATGTATAAGACAAATTTTCAATGCTATAATTTATTAAAAACAAACCACTTCTTGATTTAAAACATTATCTTTGCAAAAAACAAATAGTCATTATGGTGAAAAAGCTCATTTTCGTCCTTGTGTGCATTCTGTCCGCTGTGTCGGCATTTGCACAAAATGCAACAAGCGATTTGGACTCGACGACGTTCAAAGGCAGGTTTGACAACAAAGAATTTAACATATATATTGTGCTCGACGCTTATCACAACAACGTGATTGTACCACGCCAAGAAGTGTACGGTGAGATGTCGGGCTATCTTGGCGATTATCAAGACGGACGTAAATGGCTGTTCACTGCCTCTACCATCAAGGATGCCAAAACCATTGAGCTCAGTGTTATCAACGATTATGGGAGCGAGGATCTTACAGCCACTTTTTCTTTCACAAAAGATGGTACTTATGTCTTGAGACAAGAGAAAGGGAGCAATCTAAAAATCGTAAGAAACCGAAAGTGGCTCAAACTGCCAAAAGAGATGGTTTTTGTGAGGAATAGCAACCGAGTGAGTCACTGATAAAATTTATGCGACAGACGTTTACAAATATAAATTTTATAAATGCCTTACTTGCTCTTAGTACTATAACGAGAATGCTGCAAAGAAAACCGCACACTGCGCTTACGCTTAAATTTCAGGTTGCAATGTATGGAAAGAAAAAAATAATCTTACTTTTGCAAATAGTTTGAGACATGTGTTTTCACTCTATTAAAACAATACGATAATGCAAAATAACAAGCTACAGGCATACCACACGCACCATCACCATCACAGACATGGTGCAAGAACATTTAATGGGCGACAAACAGCCGCGAAAAAAAGAAGGGCAATACTATCCAAGGTACTGTTTGCTACCGGATGCGTTATTGCCACTGCGATTGTCATAGCCGTTTTTTGGCTCTACACCAACGAATAAGGTGTAGCATGAAATGGATGATGAAATAATCTGACAAAACGTCTCTGGATTTTTGAATATTTAGGAACAAAGGGGTTGCCGCTTGCAAATAAGCGAAAAATGAGAGTTTTTCACAAGTGCTTGTAAATCATTATTTTGTAACGATAAATTATATTTTTCTTCGAGAAAGTTTTCTTGCCGTACTGCCATTGTTGCCTAATGGCACCGTGATTAACCCTTATTTTTCATGTAAATACTGCTTAAACGGATGGCGTTTAATACGTAATCACCCTGCCTTGAGATACGAATCGAAATAGATACAACAAAATCACACTCCATTGTTCCATCGTTTGGGCGACAATCTTAACCATTGTTTCCACGGAATGCCAATTTTGAGGATGCCATTTTTTATGATTGTTTTTTGACAAAACAGCCTGTGTAAGTTTTGCCGTCAGCCATCGCGGGCGCAAAATACAAGGCGCGCCTTGCCAATCATTTGGCAAGATTATGACAGGGCAAACATAAAATTGTAGGTCTCAAAGACTCGAACGCGGGCCCTGGCAATGGCAGGGACGTGGCAATAATGGAAAGCAAAATCATGGGTTAATATTTCTAAAATAATAAAGGTTGACTTGATCGCTATGCGAGAAATTATTTATCTTTGTTATCAAAAGGATGGAAATGAAGAGATACCCTATCTGTTTTTTTATCGTAATCATGTTGGTGGGAGCATTGAACGCTTCCGCGCAGAAAACGCGGCCAACATCAGCGAGACATACGTCGAGCGCAACTCAGGCAGATACGCATAGCCTTAAAATATTTAAAAGCATGTTGCCGGCTACGGCCAAAGTCATGTTTATTGATAGCGTGGTGGTGAGCAAGGCTGCTTTTTTATCCAAAATACCTCTGAATAAAGATATTGGGCAAATAACAGTGAAACAAGATGGCAATGCGAAACAGGCATTCGTGCAATTTCAGAATGATTTTGGAGGCCGGCGTATTTATGCGGATGGCGACACCACCGGCACTTCGCTTTACAGTCAGTTCCTGTTAGGTGATGGCTGGAGCAAGCCGTCTGAAATCGCAGACATTGATGGTGATACATTCACTTTTCCCAACTATCCTTTTTTGTGCGCTGATGGCACAACCATGTATTTCTCCGCGTGCGGCCCAAATAGCATAGGCAAACGCGACATTTTCGTAACTACGTATGACAGTGACAGGGGGCGTTGGAATGAGCCTCAGAACTATGGGTTGCCATACAATTCTACCGCAAACGACTATATGTTGGTCATTGACGACGTAAATTCGTTGGGCTGGTTGGTCACCGACAGATTTCAAACGGACGACAAGGTTTGCATTTACACCTTCGTTCCCACCTACCCACGGCTTGATTTTTCTGCGGATAACCTTACAAACAACCAGCTTGAGCAATTTGCCAAAATCACCGATATTAGTAGCACGTGGTCTTTCGGAGATCGTGACGAGGCCTTGGAACGGCGAGACAACATGCTTAAAAAAAATCAGTCTCTTTCAAAATCTGAGACCGAGGTGCCGTTTGTCCTTGACAACAAAAGAATTATTACTTCGCCAACTGAATTAAAATTTTTAGGAGCGCGAAAATTATTCAAGCAATGGCGAGAACTTAAATCCATGATTAAAAAAACGCAATCAGACTTAGATTTAACGCGCTCGGCATATTCAAGGGCAAACGACGCCGACTTACAAGCGCTGGCTCGAAAGATCGGTCAACTTGAAAAAGAGCTGCAACAGCAATATCGCGACATCCATCTTATAGCCAAAAAGATTAGACAAGAAGAGCTCCAACCATAAGGATGGGGCAATGTAAAATATAGTTTGAAAAACCAAATTTAATAGATATGAACAATTATTTTGCCGAATCCGAATTGATTATTAATAGTGACGGATCTATCTTTCATCTGCACTTGCGTCCGGAACAAATGGCGGACAAGATTATCCTTGTGGGTGATCCTGGGCGAGTGGACAGAGTGGCCTCGCATTTTGACACCAAGGAATGCGAGGTGAACAATCGCGAGTTCCGGTCAGTTACTGGAATATATAAAGGCAAACGTATCACCGCGCAGAGCACGGGAATAGGGTGTGATAACATAGATATCGTGCTCAACGAAATGGACGCGTTGGCCAATATCGATTTCAAGACCCGGACCGCCAAGCCTAAACTTAAGTCGCTCACGTTCGTCAGGGTGGGCACATGTGGCGGATTGCAGCCCAATACGCCAACAGGCACTTATGTGGCATCGGTTAAAAGTATCGGGTTTGATGGCTTGATTAACTTCTATGCCAACCGTGACAAACACTGCGACGTCGCTTTGGAAAAGGCGTTCAAGGAACACGTGGGGTGGAAAGAGACAATGGGGAACCCTTATGTGGCACCAGCTGACAAGACGCTTTTGGACCAAATCGCGGCAAACGATATGGTTCGCGGATATACGGTGGCATGTGGAGGATTTTTCGGGCCACAAGGCAGACAGTTGCGTGTGCCATTGGCAGATCCAGATTTGAACAAAAAAATAGAGTCTTTTGAATACGATGGATTGCGCGTCACCAATTTTGAGATGGAATCAAGCGCGGTCGCCGGCCTGGCTAATCTGATGGGACACAAGGCTTTGACATGTTGCATGGTGATTGCAAATCGGTTGGAAAAACAGGTTAACAGTAATTACAAAAACTCTATTGACGATCTTATCGTAAAAGTGCTCGACCGCATTTAACAATAAACGACACGGGCTCTTCTCATCAATGAACATTTTAGACAATGACACTATCGTAGCCTTGGCAACACCCTCGGGTGGTGCCATTGGCGTTATAAGGCTTAGTGGGCCATCGGCTATCACCATTGCCAACAATCTTTTTTGCGCCACAAGAAAAGATTGCACTCTCTTGGAGGCAAAAGGTAATACGCTGCAATATGGTGTGTTGCGCTCAAAGGATGGAGAAGAGCTCGATGATGTCGTGGTGAGCGTGTACCGAGCCCCACACAGCTACACAGGCGAAGATTGTGTGGAGATAAGCTGTCATGGCTCGGCCTACATACTCCAACAGGTGTTACAAAGTCTTGTCGCCTCGGGCGCGCGCCAAGCGAGGCCGGGAGAATACACGTTGCGAGCTTATCTTAATGGCAAGATGGACTTGTCGCAAGCCGAGGCCGTCGCGGATATTATCGCGGCAACCAACAAGGCTACGCACAAACTCGCCCTAAGCCAACTAAAAGGTCATTTTAGCGGCGAATTGGAAAAACTGCGCGCACAATTGCTGAAATTGACCAGCTTGATAGAACTTGAGTTGGATTTCAGCGACCACGAGGAACTTGAATTTGCTGATCGCGGTGACTTGAAAAAACTTGCCACGGCCATACATAGCCGTCTCTCCACCTTGGCCCGCTCTTTTGAAACGGGCGCCGCAATAAAAAAAGGCATCCCTGTTGCCATTATTGGCAAGACCAATGTTGGCAAGAGCACCCTGCTCAACAAACTTTTACACGAAGACAAAGCCATTGTTAGTGACGTGCATGGCACCACCCGCGATGTTATAGAGGATACGATAGATATACATGGCGTAACTTTTAGGTTTATCGACACGGCAGGATTGCGAAAGACACAAGACAGGGTTGAACGTATAGGCATAGAGCGCACATATCATAAAATGAGCGAAGCCGCCATCATCTTATGGGTTGTTGATACAGCCCCGACCGCTTTGGAGTTGGAACAACTGATGCAACACGCCAAGGATAAAAAAATCATTATCGCACACAACAAGATAGACTTGTCTTCTCGCAAGGATAATCTTGTGGGCCTTATAGAGACAGATTGTTCCGCCTGCCCATCTAATGTCACACATGTTTACATCAGCGCCAAGCGTGCGATAGGGCTTGACACCTTGGAACAAAAGGTCTATGAAGTGGCGGATATTCCTGAAATAGACGAGAACTCGGTGATAGTAACCAATACACGTCATTATGAAGCCCTCACGAAAGCAAAAGCAAGCATTGAGCGTCTCATCGAGAGCATGGACATGAACCTGAGTGGAGACCTGCTTGCCGAGGACTTGCGCCAATGCCTTGATGAGTTGGCGGAAATCACAGGTGGGTCCATAACTTCCACGGAGGTGATACATAATATATTCAATCACTTTTGCATCGGCAAATAGTTTGATTGTGAACTGTTTGCGACAGAATGCCGACAACTATGCGGAAGTCGTCGGTAAATGAAACTATAATGACGAGTGGGAAAGCGCTGTCTCCCGGTGAGGAATTTGCAAGAGATTCGATTGTGATTGCGTCAATAGGTATGCCGTATACGAAAGCGCGTGTAAGGTGATGTGAGTGGGCTGTAAATACGAAAGCAGGAGATAAATGCCCACTGTTGGTATTTATCTCCTGCTCGATTATTAGATTTCTTACTTTGTTTCTATCTCTTCTTTCATGTCAATGAATTCTCCTCTTGAGTCGTAGAATTCATATTGCAAAAACGCAAGTTTCTCTGAAGAGATGACACGCACTCCAATTCCATATTTTAATTGCCACTTACGTTTGAGGCTGAGTATGCCTTGATTTATGTAAGCTGCTACATACGGATGAACGTGCAAGTAGAATTTCTTGACGCCAATCTTGTTGACTAATTGGTCAATTTTTCCTTCAAGCTGGTCAGTGAATAAGATGCTCGCCCTGATTTTCCCAGTGCCGTTACAAGTGGGGCATGCCTCCTCAACATTGACATCCATGGCAGGACGCACACGTTGACGAGTTATTTGCATAAGGCCAAATTTGCTCAGAGGCAGAATGTTATGACGTGCTCTGTCTTTTTGCATGGCTTTGCACATGCGTTCGTAGAGCATTTGTCGATCTTCCGCCAAATTCATGTCGATAAAGTCTACTACAATGATTCCTCCCATATCACGTAGCCTGAGCTGCCTGGCCAATTCATCGGCGGCACCAAGATTGGTATCCAATGCTGTGCCTTCTTGTCCCTTTTCGTTTTTTGAACGGTTACCACTGTTCACATCCACAACGTGCATTGCTTCGGTGTGTTCGATGATTAGGTATGCTCCGTGAGCGTAATTCACCGTCTTGCCAAAGCTTGATTTGATCTGCTTTGTAATGTTGAAATTATCAAAGATAGGTGTTTTTCCATTATACATCTTGACGATGGCTGCCTTTTCGGGGGCTATCATGGAAACGTAATCCTTTACTTCTTTGAAAATATCCTTGTCGTTAACAAAAATGCTTTCGTAGCTTGGGTTGAAGAGATCTCTAAGCAAGGCAATGGCCCTGCCCTCTTCTTCATATACGAGTTGTGGTCGGTTTTGTGTCTTTTGAACTTTAACAATGGCATCTGTCCAATGTTTTGTTAAAATCTTAAGTTCCGAATCAAGCTCCGCTACTCGTTTGCCTTGTGCTACGGTACGTACAATTACACTGCAACCTTTAGGTTTGATACTGTGGATGAGTTGTTTAAGCCGTGCTCTTTCTTCGCTTTTTTTTATCTTTGAAGATACGGAAACCTTGTCGCCAAAGGGTATAAGAACAAGAAAACGACCGGCAAAACTTAGCTCGCCGGTAAGCCGGGGCCCCTTGGTGGATATCGGTTCTTTGACGATTTGTACCAAAACTTCTTGTCCTACCTGCAAAGTTTGTTGCACGCTGCCGTCTTTTTTAAGGTCGGGTAGGTGAGAGGCTTTGCTAAAAGAAAAGAGTTTTTTTCTGTCGCTCTGTACCTGCTTTAGATATTTAGCGTAAGAGTTGAATTGACTTCCTAAGTCAAGATAATGCAAGAAAGCGTCGCGTTCGTAACCAACATCAACAAAGCATGCGTTCAAACCCGGCATGAGTTTTTTTACTTTCGCAATGTAGATGTTTCCTACCGAGAAATTTATCGAACGAGGCTCGTTCTGATATTCCACCAGTCGCTTGTCTTCCAAGAGAGCTATGGAAATCTCTTTAGGTTTTGCGTCGATAATTACTTCACTTGTCATTTCTTGGACATTAAACTATAAAAAGTAAGGGGGCTTGCCACCGAGGCTTCCCCCTTCTCATAGCAAATCAATGATTATTTGCTCTTATGACGATTTTTACGCAATCTTTTTTTGCGCTTGTGGTTGGCCATCTTGCGGCCCTTCTTTTTTTTACCGTTTGGCATAACTGTAAATTTTAATGTTATTTTAATAATATGATGTAGGGTATTCCTTATTCGCCTTTCATTTCATCAACAAATGCTTTCGCAGGCTTGAAACTGGGTAAATTGTGTGCTGGAATGGTGATGGTGGTGTTTTTGCCGATATCTCGCGCTGTCTTAGCGGCACGACGCTTAATGATGAAACTGCCAAATCCGCGCAAATATACATTCTCTTTTTTGTCAAGCATGCACCTTTTGACTGTTTCCATAAAACTTTCGATTACAACAGCAACCTCTTTTTTTTGTAATCCAGTTTGCTCTGTGATTTCACTGATAATATCTGCTTTTGTCATTTCTGATATATTTTTTATTTGATATTGTTGATATTCCTTTGTAATTGAATTGCAAAGGTACAAGATTTTCTTCTTATTTGGAAATTTATTTTGTTTTTTTTTCATTTATAAGGTTAGTTTTTGTGTTTGAGAAGTTGCTTGTTTTCAATTTGTTACCGAATTACGGTGGTGGGTGGATGGAGTTGGCTTGTAAAGTAACGAAAATAAAAAAGAGCTGCACTATAATTGGCAGCCCTGCTTTTTGTGACTCCGGCGGGATTCAAACCCACAACCTTCTGATCCGTAGTCAGATGCTCTATTCAGTTGAGCTACGGAGCCTTTCTTAATAAGCGGTTGCAAAGGTACGATAAAAAAATAATACATCCAAATGTTTGGAATGTTTTTTACCGTATTATTGTTTATTTCTTATCTTTGTCGCTACTTGATTGAGCTTTACCTTTATATGATTTATTTAAGCCAGCAATTACTTCGTTTGTAATGTCATAAGCCTTGTCTGCATATAACAGATTGTCTCCTTGCTTGGCGAAAATCATGCCATATTTCTTATCTTTGTTGTATGCAGCAAGATAGTGTTGCAGTGAGTCGTGCAATGCTTTGTTAAATTTTTCTGTTTCTGCTTGAAATTCACTGCTAAGCCGTTGGTTTAGCACTTGTAAGTCATTGTTTTGTTTTTGCAATCCTATTTGAACCCTTTCGGCTTGCTCTTGCGTATAAGCGTTTTGTTGTATTTTTTGCTGGAAGTTTGCGGCAGCAACTTGCAATTGTTGTTGTTTTGAAGCTAAGGTTTTTTGAATATTATTACCTTTTTGCTCGAGTATTTTGCTATATTCTTTGCAGAATTTATATTGTGACATTATAGAATCTACCTCTACATATGCCAATCTGTTACTTGGTGCTACTTTGTCAGTTGTGTTAGAAGTTGCTTTGTCATCCATTTTGGATTTGCTTTTGTCACAAGACGATATTAAGATTGTTGACACAGTGACCATAGACAGGATGGCGAAAAGATTTTTTGTTTTCATATTTTGTTTTCTTTTATTCAATTACCATATATAATAGGTATAATACTTAAAATGCTTGCTTATTTTGGATAGCCTCCTTGTCTTGCGTTAACACACAATGTATACCACGTTTTTTCATGGCAGCATTGTCGTGTATATGTTGAGAATCAAATTTGCCATCTTTCCTAACGATTATCTTGATAGATAGCAAAGCAACGGAAATAGCAATTATTAACATGCCCAAGAGTATGGATCCTATCATTTTTATTATCTTTGCACAAGATTAAGTGTTTTAATGGTTGCAAAGTTAGTGTAAAAAGACCATATCGCAAAAGAAAAATAGATAAACCTTTAAAAAATAAGATTATGGCAGAATTAAAACCCGCTCGCGTATTCGAGCAGTTCGCTAAGATTAACCAAATCCCTCGTCCCTCAAAACATGAAGAGCAAATTATTTCCTATCTACAACAATTTGCCAAAGAGCGCAATTTGAGTTGTGAAGTAGATAAGACAGGTAATGTAATTATCAGAAAACCAGCCAGCAAAGGTCTTGAAAATTTGGCCGTGACGGTGTTGCAAAGCCATATGGATATGGTTTGTGACAAGTTGGTTGATGTGGAATTTGACTTTCACAAGGATCCCATTCAGACCTATGTTGAGGGAGAATGGCTGCATGCCAAGGGCACCACTCTTGGAGCCGACGACGGCATTGGTTGTGCCATAGAACTGGCCATCCTCGACTCTAATGACATTGAACACGGACCATTGGAATGTCTCTTCACACGTGATGAGGAGACTGGTCTCACGGGTGCGTTTGGTCTTGAGGCAGGCTTTATGTCAGGAGAATATCTTATTAACTTGGACTCTGAGGACGAAGGGCAAATATTTGTGTCGTGCGCTGGCGGTGTCAACACCACCGCTTCGTTCAATTTTGAACGTGAAATGGCCCCCGAAGGTCATTTCTTTTTAGAGGCTTCTGTCAAGGGATTGATAGGTGGTCATTCTGGCGATGATATTGAGAAAAAGCGTGCCAACGCCATCAAGATACTCGCACGGTTTCTTTATATGCAGCAAGAGAAGATGGATTTGCGCCTTGCGCAGTGGAATTCTGGTAAGATGCACAATGCCATAACACGTGATGGTAAGATCGTTTTTGCTGTTCCATCTGATAAGAAAGACGACGTGAAGGTAGATTGGAACGTTTTCACCAAGGAGGTCGAAGACGAGTATCACGTAACAGACACCAACATGGTTTGGTCTTTGAAGAGTGCCGATGCGCAAACTGTGATGCCAAAAAGTGTCAGCAAAAATCTTATATTGGCTTTACAAGCACTCGACAATGGTGTGTTCGCCATGTGTCAAGATAAGGCTCTCGAGTGGATGGTCGAGACCTCAAGCAATGTGGCAAGTGTTCAGAGTGAACAGTCCAAGGTGGTCGTTGTGTCGAGCCAACGTTCAAATGTGATGAGTAATTTGCGCAATATGGCCAATACCGTTAAAGCCACTTTCCAGCTTGCCGGCGCTGAGGTTGTGCAAAATGATGGATATCCGGCATGGAAAATGAATCCTAATTCTAAACTTGTTAAGATTACGGTGGATGCTTATAAAAAGCTCTTTGGCAAGGAACCCATAGTAAAAGGCATTCATGCTGGTCTTGAATGTGGTCTGTTCTCTGAGAAATATCCTAATCTCGACATGGTAAGTTTCGGTCCTACTTTGCGTTTTGTTCATACTCCTGACGAGCGTTTACACATCCCAACTGTGCAGATGGTATGGGATCATTTGCTTGAAATATTGAAAAATATCCCTCAGGCCAAAGCATGATCGAATTGAAACATAAGAAATATATCATTGGTATAGTCTTGTTCTCGGCCCTGTTCATGGGCTGTGGACAAGACCATCAAGCACGCTCTTTGATCAAGGATTTCGTGAAGTCTGATATGTCAATCGAAGATTTTGATATCTTGCAATGGTCTGATATACAGTCCGCACATTTTGTCTCAGACTCCATTATACAGGTTATGCGCCAAAGGGCTGTGGAATGTAGGCAGGTAAAACCATCTACAAAATACCATCAAAGAACGGACGATTTAAAATTTATCCATGTCAAGTATGTTACTCACAAAGATACTGTCAAGCAAACATTTTATTTGGATGACGCTATGACTGGCATTGTAAGTTTTAAAACCGACTAAACAAAAAACACCCCAATCCACAGTATCGCTACTCAGATTGGGGACTTTTTAACCTTTTAAAAACTAACCTTAACCTATTGAAATGAATCTATATTGCAAATATAAACATTTTATTCGTTTGTCTTGTCAATATTTCAGTAAACTTTCATAGGTTTTTATCATTTTTTAAATTTATATGCTAAAAAAGCTCTTTTTTCGCTTTTTATATACTTATTATTGCAAATATTCATCATTTTTATTTCCTGTACCGGATCGTGCCATGGCTTAAAATTGTCTCAGAGCACCCAAAAGCTCAGAATTTTCACTCTTTGTTCCAACGGTGATGCGCAAACAGTTTTCGCATAGCTCCACTTCGCTTTTGTTTTTCACAACAATCCCTTTTTCTATCAAATATTTGTATATAGATTGTGCGTCGGTCATTTTGGCCAAGAAAAAATTGCTGTCTGATGGATATACACGTTCGCATATAGGCAAATATTCAAACGCTTTCATCAATTGGCTGCGTTCTTGCAGTAACATTCTAACCCATTTTTCAACATCTTGCCTGTGCTCAAGGGCCTCGATCGCATGGCGTTGCGTCAACATGTTTATGTTATAAGGGTGTTTCACCTTGTTAAGCAATTTGATAATTTGCTTATTGGCAAAGGCCATGCCCAAACGTATGCCGGCGCATCCCCAAGCTTTGCTCATGGTGTTGAGCACTATAATATTGGGATATTTGCCTATCTCATTGCGAAAGACTTTCGCTGGCGAAAAGTCGCTATAAGCCTCATCTATCACGACGATACCGTCAAAGCCTATTATTATTTTCTCAATTTCCGTTTGTTGCAGGCTGTTTCCCGTAGGATCGTTTGGGCTGCAAAGCCAAATCACTTTCGTGTTAGCGTCGCATGTGTCAAGCATTTTTTTTGCGTTGAGTTGAAATCCCTCGCTTAGCGATACGGCTCTGTATTCCACGTCATTGATATCCGCGCATACTTTGTACGTGCCGTATGTGGGTGCGATAGCCACTACGTTGTCTCGTCGAGGCTCGCAAAACACACGATACACCAAGTCTATTACTTCGTCGGTGCCATTCCCCAAAAAGATATTTTCTGGAGCCACGCCTTTTACCTGAGATAGCGTGGCCTTGAGTTTTGTCTGCCAAGGGTCTGGGTATCGGTTGTGAGGCTTGTTGTAAGGATTTTCGTTTGCGTCCAAAAATACGCGCGCGTCATCTTTGTCAGGCTTGTTCAATGATGTTTCATCAGGTGATAACAGCCAGATGTTTTTACGCGTCAATTCTTGCAATGCTTTCATATATCTCGTTTTTGGGTGTTGCTAATATATCGTCGCTGCCTTGGTCCGTGTGTTCTATTAAACACGTTGACATGGTGTTCTGCCCTTTGCCCATTTGGCTTCACTTGATGTAGTGTATGAGAGTTGGGGCAGAATGATATTTTATTAATTATCTTAAAAAACTATGCAAATGTACTGTTTTTTAAGCTATTATGCAATAAATGTTGTACTTTTGTGGCCAAATAAGTTTGTATGCGACATTTAATTCCAACGTTTTTTCTGTTACTATCCTTTGCTTTAGCGTCTTGTGATAGTCAGCAGCGGTCTGAGGTTACGCCTTGGGGAACCCAAATCGGTGTCGACTCCATACCGCAAGGAGACTCGTTTGGATTTGATGACATTGTAAGCAATGGCGAGATGATCGTGCTTACGATGTCTGGGCCTGATACCTACTTTGATTATCATGGTCGTGGAATGGGCCTACAATATATGCTATGCGAGAAGTTCGCTCAGGCTATCGGGGTTTCTTTGCGTGTTGAGTTGTGCAAAGACACCACCGAGATAATCTCCCGCCTCAAGGCTGGTGATGGTGATATCGCAGCCATCCAGTTGCCCCAGTCCATCAAGGGGCTGAGTTTTGCCGGTGCGCGTGTCGACACTTTGAAAACCGCTTGGGCTGTCCAGAAAGGCAATGAGGAATTGGTAGATGCGCTAAACCAATGGTTCAAGCCACAAATGATAGCCGAGGTCGCTCAGCGGGAGCGTTTTCTTCTGTCCACCAAGGCTATCAAACGCCGAGTCTATTCGCCCATGCTCGATCGTGCGGGCGGTGTAATCTCACGTTTCGATCACTATTTCAAGTACTACGCGTCTTTGGCCCGGTGGGATTGGCGGCTCATGGCTGCCCAGTGCTATCAGGAGTCCACTTTCGACCCCAATGCTCGTTCATGGGCGGGTGCTTGTGGGCTCATGCAGATTATGCCGGGCACGGCCGCCCACTTGGGCTTGGAGAAAAGTCGCCTCATGGAACCTGAAGACAATATCGCCGCCGCTGCCAAATACATCAGGGAGCTCAACGGCTTGTTTCGCGACGTGCCTGCATCTGAGAGAGTGTCATACGTTTTAGCCAGCTACAACGGTGGCCACTATCATGTACGCGATGCCATGAACTTGGCTCGAAAATATGGCAAGAACCCTAACCGCTGGGCTGACGTGCAAGAGTTTATTCTAAAACTCAGCTCACCTACTTTCTATAAGGACAATGTTGTCAAGTATGGCTACTTGCGTGGCTCGGAAACCGTGGATTATGTTTCCAAGATTCATGCGCGCTGGGCTCAATATCGAGGCGTGGCCCGGGGCGGTGGATTTTCTTTTCCCCAAACTATGCCTGAGAGATCCAAGCGTGGCAATAGATGGCACATTTGATGTGTGACCCACTACAGTCAAGGTACGAACGATAAGCTCGTATCGTTATAGAGCGTTATTCAATATGGCAAAACATGGCGCTCACAGCAATAGCCTTAACGTATTTTTTTGTAGCTCACTACGGCCCATACGTTAATAATGGCAGCAAACAACAGCAATACCAATACATTTCTGGCTATGCTTGTTAATCCACCTCCACGAATAAACACGGTGCGCATACCATCTATAAAATAGGCCACTGGGTTTAGAATTGTCATTTTGCGAGCCCAATCCGGCATGCTCGAAACAGGTGTGAACAGTCCACTAAGCAACATCACGAACATGACAATAAAAAACATCACGAACATAGCTTCTTGCATGGCCTCACTATAGTTGGATATGATAAGACCTATCCCGCTGAAAATTAAGGCTAAAATCATGGACAAAAGATATACCAAAGCTATATTTCCTGCAGGATGAATGCCGTATGCCACCCAAGCTAAGATAATACATTCTGTCAGCACAAACAGTGCGATGAGCCAATAAGGTATCATCTTTGAAATAATAAACTCAAATTTGGTCACAGGCGTTACATTTATCTGCTCGATGGTGCCAGTCTCCTTTTCACTTACAATGTTCAGGGCCAGCAGAAAGCCGCACAACATGATAATCACTAACGACATCAAGGCTGGTATCATAAACAATTTGTAGCTTTTGTGTGGGTTGAACAGTGGCATCGTAGAGAAAGGGAGTGATATGGGCTGAACCTGATTTTCCTGCAAGTTTTGATTTATGATATTGGTCAGATAGGCCGACCCCATACCACCTTTGGTGCCATTCACGGCGTTGGCGGCGATAAGTACCTGTGCTCCTAAGCCGTTTATTTGCTTTAACTCATAATCTTTTGGTATCACCAATACCACGTCGGCATCGCTGCGTTCTATGTCTTTCAGGGCTGCGTCGTAGGAGGCAGCAGTACCAGTAAATTTAAAATAAGGAGACGAGTATATGCGCTGCGTCAGCCTTTGAGACATCATGCTATGATCGTGGTCCACCACAGTAATGTGGATATTCTTTACCTCCAAGTTTGTTATCCATGGGAAGATGAGCATGATAGCGATTGGAAAGATCAAGATAAGTTTTGGTATGAACGGATTATTCCGCATCTGGATAAACTCTTTTTCTATGAGATAGCGCAACGTCATGACAATCTTATTTTAAACTTCTTAAAAGCAACGGTCAACAACAATAACGTCATGCCAGCCAGTACTAACAGCTCCTTGTAGATCATCTCCACACCCACGCCCATGATCATGATTTTTCTGACAGCTGACACATACCAGCGAGTTGGTACGATGGCAGACACATATTGCAACAAGATGGGCAAACTCTCGATGGGATAAATCATGCCCGAGAGCATGGTGCTGGGCATAATTAGTAGCATGCCTGATATCAACAAAGCTACAACTTGTGTTTTGGCAGCCACGCTAATGAGCAAACCCAATGATAACGAAAGCATGATATAGAGCAGTGAAACGCCAGTGATAGTCAGGATGCTGCCTGCAATGGGCACCGACAAAACAAATTTGGAGATGAGTAAGATGCAAGTTAAAATCAAGATTGACAATACAAAATAAGGCACTGTCTTGGCTATCATGATATAGATAGGTTTGATGGGCGACACTAACAACACCTCCATGGTGCCTCTTTCTTTCTCGCGCACAATGCTTACCGATGTCATCATGGCACAAATTAACATCAAGAGCATTCCCATGATGCCAGGAACAAAATTGTAGGCACTTTTCATCTGTGGGTTGTACAACAGTTTGATATTGGCTATTGGTTGGTTTGAGGTGTGGCTGTCATTTGTCAGTTCGTCCATGATGATCTGTTGTGCATAGTTCACTTGTTGCTCGGCCATGTTGGGGTCGGTATAGTCTACAAGCATCTGTACTTGTGCTTGTCGACTGAAACGATTGTTGGCAAACCCATTAGAGAACGCTATTGCCATGTTCACTTTGTTGTCTGCCAACAACTGCTTAGCCTCAGCGGTTGTTCCAACAGTGTTTGTAATGACGAAATACTCAGAGGCGTCAATGCGCTTTGCCACCTCATTTATACGCTGATCCATTGTCGACGTGACGATAGCCACTTTTACATTTTTAACGTCGCTTGTAATGGCAAATCCGAAGATAAGCATCATTACGATGGGCATGCCAAACAAGATGAGCATGGTACGTTTGTCGCGTACGATGTGCTTGGTTTCCTTGACAACGAATGATATAAACTGTTTCATCGCTATATTTATTGGCTATTCTCCACGAGTGGCTTCGCGAGCCAGCAGGGTAAACACCCCGTCCATAGTTTCTTGCCCATAGGTTTGTTTTAGTTCGAGTGGCGTGCCATGAGCTCTAATTTTTCCATCCACCATGATAGATATCCGGTCACAGTATTCGGCCTCGTCCATATAGTGTGTGGTTACAAACACTGTGATGCCGCGTGCTGCCGCATCATAGATAAGTTTCCAAAACTGCCGACGTGTAGCTGGGTCCACGCCACCCGTTGGCTCATCGAGAAACACCACGTCAGGTTCATGGAAAATGCTGACCGAGAAAGCTATTTTTTGTTTCCAGCCCAAAGGCAACGATTTGACCAGCGAGTTGCGATGCTTTTCAAAATTTAGCCGTCGGAGCATCTCGTCCATTTTTCTTGATATATCGTCAGCGTGCATGCCGTATATGCCCCCAAAGAGTTTTATATTCTGTGCCACTGTCATGTCTTCGTATAGCGAGAAGCGCTGGCTCATGTATCCAATGCACTTCTTGATTTGTTCAGATTGTCGTCTGATGTCAAATCCTGCCACTGTGCCCGTTCCTTGGGTTGGCTTGCTAAGCCCTGTCAGCATGTGCATGGCTGTGGTTTTGCCTGCGCCATTTGCACCCAAAAAACCAAAGATCTCACCTCTACGCACGGAAAATGATATGTCGTCTACAGCGTGGAACGACCCGAAAGCCTTAACCAAATGGTCCACCTTTATCACATCATCTTCATTTTGCGCTTGAGTCGTTGTTACATGTTGAACGTGTTGCAAACCCGGTGGGTTGAAAATATCGGCAAATTGGGTTAAAATAGCGTCGGGCGTATCAATGGCCCTTATTTTACCTTGGTCTAAAAAAGCCACTCGGTCACAACATCTTATCTCGTCTATATAGGGTGTGGCGGCCACAATGGTGATGTTTCTTTGTTTCAAGGATTTCAGCATTTGCCAAAGTTCTTTCCTTGAAACAGGATCCACACCCGTTGTTGGCTCGTCAAGAAAAAGCACAACGGGTTGATGAATCAATGCGCAAGACAGAGCCAATTTTTGTTTCATGCCCCCTGACAGGGCACCAGCCTTTCTTTTTTTGAAAGGTTCTATTTGGGTGTAAATAGCTTTTATCCCATCGTATCCAGCCTTGACCGTGGTACCAAACAGGTCTGCAAAAAATTTGAGGTTTTCTTCTACCGTCAAGTCTTGGTACAGCGAGAATTTCCCTGGCATATAGCCTACGCGTTGCCTGATAGCCTTATATTGTCTCACTACATCGTAGCCATTGATACGTGCGTTGCCCGAATCTGGAAGCAAGAGCGTTGCCATGATACGAAATAGAGTGGTCTTGCCTGCGCCGTCAGGACCAATCAATCCAAAGATTTCGCCTTGGTTGACACATATTGAAACATCGTCGAGGGCTTGAACAGCGCCGTAACGCTTGCTTACATGGTTTATATCTATTGCGTTCATCAATGGTTATATGTTCATTCCGCCATACATGCCAATCTTGATGCGACCGTCATTTTTCACAGCTATCTTAACGGCGTACACTTGGTCAGCCCGTTCATCGTCTGTCAAGACTGTTTTTGGGGTGAACTCTGAGCGTGGCGAGATCCATACCACTTTGCCCATATATTCTTGGCGTTGGTCGTCGCCGTAGTCGCTAAACACTTTCACCTGTTGCCCTATCTTTATTTTTCCTAACTGGCGGTTGGTGATATAAGCTCGCAAAAAAACATTCTTGGTATCGGCGACCTTAAATAGGGGCTTGCCTATTGTGGCAAACTCGCCCTGCTCGGCATACTTTTCCAATACAGTGCCAGATATGGGCGATGATATGTGGCACTTCTTAAGCTGATCCAAAATTTGATATTTTTGTATCTCGTTCGCACTGATTTGTGAGTTGAGAGTACGGTTGTTACTATTTAGGGATGATAGCTTGGCGTCAAGTTCGCGTTTCAACACGTTGACAGCAGATGTAGCGTCGTCAAGCTGTTTGCGGTTGGCAGCTCCATTGTTGACCAATGTCTCAAAACGTTTCTGTTCTTTTTCGGCATTTGTTATTTGCTGTCTGAGAGCGGCTATTTGTGTGTTGATATTAGGTTTCTGGTTGGCGATGGAGGCTGTGCTTGCACCTATCTGTCGAGCTTTTAACGCCAACTGAACTGTGTCAATAAGGCCTACCTGCTCATCTTTGCCGACGGTAGATCCCTCTGTGACATTGAGTTGCATCAGCCTGCCATTTTGTTCGGCAGAGACTATGATCTCTGTGGCCTCAAAAATGCCAGTGGCCTCGTATGGATTTTCTTTGGATGTGCAGGCTGACAGTAGTGCCGCAATGCTTATGATTGCTATTTTTCTCGTTTTCATGTCAGTTGTTGTTGATATGCTTGAGTTGATAAATTGCTTGCAAAAGTTGAATCTCGTGTATGGATTTTTGTTGCCGTGCCTCGCTCACGGCATTTACGTCGCGCAGCATCTCATTCACGGTCTCAATGCCATTTTGTACCTTTGTCATGGCTATGCGGTGTATATTTTCGCGTAATTGGATTATACTGTCGTCTTGTTTTATTTTTTGGCGCAGGTCATCTATACCACCTATTGCAGCCTCATTTTGAATGCGCATGTTAAAAAGAAAGGTCTCTCGTTCCTTGTCCACGATTTGTTTTTTTATGCCAAGGCTTCTTAAATCATTTTTTCGCGTGTAAAAAGGTGAGATTTTCCATGTCAAGGTAATGCCTCCTGCCACCATGCCCGGGTTCATCATATCCATCACTTTGTTGTGGTACATGGCCATAACAAATGCGCTTAGGGTGGGTATGAGCTTGGTGTCAAGGGCTTTACGCTGTGTGTCGAGCAATTGTTGTTGGGCCAAATAATATGACATCTCTGGTCGTTGCGTTGCGTCACCCATTGACGGTATAGCTGTGGTGGGCTTGACAAGATGGGTGTTTTGGTCCACATCTTTGCCAATAAACAGGCCAAGCATGCGGGCATAGGCTTTTCGAGAGGTGCGAAGGCTACCTTCCTGCTGTATCGCGCGCAGTTGCTCCACCTTTACATTATCTATGTCAGACTGGTTGGCCACCCCACCATTCATCATGGCTTGCACTGTGCTGAGGCTCAAGTCAAGATCGCTCTGCATGATTTTCATCTGCTTAAGCTGCTCGTCTATCATTAAAATGCTAAAGAACAGCTCGTCCACACGACTATTGATATCGTACAAACGTACGCTCAATTGATTTTTATCCACATCAGTCTGTGCCATCTCCACTTTTTTTCTCGCGCACACTGCGCCCCCGTCATAAACCAATTGGTTGACCTGAAGGCTGCCGTTTAGCAAGTAGTTTTTCATGTCGCCCATGCCCATCGCGTCCATTTGTGGCGTCTGCTTGATAGGGTCTGTGAAGCCGTTGGCACCAAAACTAAACTTCACCTCGGGCAGAAAAGCTTTCACGGCATTAGATAAAGTGTACGTTTGGCTTTGCTGTATCAAGTCATATTGTTTGATCAAAGGATATTGAGCTCGAGCCAACTCGTGGCATCGCTCCAAAGTTAGCTGTGCGAAACATGGCGTGATGATGAGCGATAGCAAAAGTATAGACAATGTTTGTTTCATGTGATCCACGTTTAGTCGTGTTTGCAAAGTTAAAAAAAAGATTTATTTTTTTATTATTTCTTTGATATTTAATGTTTTGCATATTAAAAATACTTACTTATCGCTATGGGTCGTTTATTGTAAGATGCCGCTGCACGAAACAATTTTTTGTCACGACAGCAAATAATGGCTGATATCTTTTCACGATATAGCAGCTATTGGAAGTTTTTTAGCTTTTAAAAAAAGCATTCCTAAACATGAGTATAGAGTTTTTTCCCCAAGAAGAGGATGTAATATAGACTAACTGGCAAAATGTCAAAAGAGGGTAATAAAAGTGGGATGTGAAAATCTTTTTTGTTGGAAACAAAGAGTCTAAGATGTCATCTTATATTTATACATAGTGAAATATAAGCTGTGAATGGCAGATGTTGAAAATAGTTTAATTCATGGTTTAAGAGCCTCATATTTCAGAAACTTTGACCGTTTGGCATGAAATACGCCTAAATTTGGAGATTTTGCAACCTTGTGTCATTCAGCGCTTTGCGGGTGTGTCATTTTCTATGCGTGAATGACCGTTGCTTGGTAGTGCCGTGATTAAGCCCTAATCATCGTGCAATGAGTGCTTAAAGGCAAGACCATTAGTGATTATTTGCGTCGTGTTTAAGTGTTAAACGAAAGGCGAATGGTACTTAAACGCGACCCCGAAACTTAAACAAGGCACATGGTTTGAATATTTCTAACTCAAAACATGCCTAATCGTTGGTTTCGCTTTAAGAACTGAACGAAAAATTATTGACTATTTTTTAGGACAAATATGGGATAAATTTTCTGACAATAAATTTGCGATTTTGCGCATGAATATACATTAGTTGTCGTGCCATGCGTCTTATTTAGGTGATGGATAGTTGTATTTGTAGCGGTCGGGATATACCGTCCGAGTGTTGGGATACCAGTTTTTCTCCACCGAAACCTCTATGGAGAGCGTGGGGTTGGGAGTCCATCTCACTGTCGCGCCCAATTTGTCGCCCAACCCATTGTACATTGATGGCAGCATGCCGTATAGTCCACGCCCCCAATAATAACCACAGCCCGCAAGACCATCGTTCACGATAGATTTTTGGCCATAGATGTATCCAGCCCAATGTTCGTCAAACTGATAGCCCAATTGGCCATACAGTCCGCCTGAGGTGTAGCTGTTTCCATTCCAGTTAATATGGTCGAGATAGCCACCTGCGGCCACCCACGCCCGTTTGCCCAAAGGCTGTAGCCAAGTGGCATTGATGTTTTGCGCGAGGCCGGCGCCGCTTGGCGCGCGCTTGCCGAACATGGCAAAAGCGCTCAAACTTAGGCTCACGTTGAGTCCTTGGTGCATGCCACCATAAAGATAGTGATAGGGCCATGATACGGGATAGGCGCGGGGGGTGCAAGAAGGGCTTGGGCAAGGATTGCGTTTGCAATGGAGAGAGTCTGCCACGGTGGTTCCGATCGTGCTTGTGCCCTGACAGCTGGCCAAGTCATGCGGCTCTTTTGCCGTGGGCACAGCTGCCTGAACATGTGGCGACGCTACCTGTGGCACCATGCCCATGGGTGGGGCAAACGTGGCCTTCGAGCTCATGGCCATGCCGGGCTTCATGGTGTTGAGGGTGGAAAGCTTGTCTTGCTGGGCATGCCCCAATGTGACTGCAATGAGGCACCACGCCATAACAAAATATCTTTTGATGTTCATGTTCTTAATTTTTGATAGCGGCTTGCGAGAGCGATATGTTGTCGCAAATATACAGAAAGTTGTTGATAGCGATGTGTCGGTTTAGTTTTTTTATTATACTTTTGTATAAAAATCGCTAAAACGATACCGTAGCTCGTGCCACATTGGTTAACTTTGTAACGATTCTAAAAAACATGTACGTGTATGAAAAAACAATTAACGGTTTTGTTGTTGGCACTCATTCTTGCTAATTCTGCCAACGCCCAAGTGTACAAGGACATCAAGCAGACACCCAAAGAGCGTTTGAACACACTGTTGAGAGATATAAAGCGTGGTATACAAAAAACCGGTGACAGTCTCAATGAATTATTAGGTTACGACAGTAGTCGTGATAAAACATTGGTGGAGATAGATGGCGTGATGTACATGCCGGTGTACACCACCAACCGTTTCACGGCAGACTCCACGGGAATGTATGTGGCGTGCCGAGCCGATTTTATGCGTCGATATAGCCATGCGAATGTCATCTCGACTGTCATTCCACAAGAGACATGGGACGAGACGGTCATCAAGGATAACAAAAAGGTTGTGATGTATAAGCGCTGTGTGTGGTGCTATGTGTTGGCCAAGGATGGTGAGGATGGCTATATAAACGCCCGATACGCGTTCAAGCAACTGCGAAAGCCCGGACAGAAATGGCTGACACCTGAGGGTTATTGGCCTAAATTTGAGCGCGCGGACGCCATTCCTAACGCTCATTACAAAAAATTGAAAAAACAATAAAAACTCATGAACTTCTTGAGAAAACTTTTTGGCAACGACAACATGACTGCCGAAGAGGCTGAGCGAGAACGCCAAGCCAAAGAATTTGACGTGCTGAAATATGATGGCGTGGCTGCGTTGCACCAAAATGCGCTGCCTTATGCCGTCAAGTGTCTCACCCATGCGCTCGAAATAAAAGATGACGCTGAGACGCGCGACTATCTTGCGCAAGCATTGATTAGAAGCAACAATATGGAGGCCGCGTATGAGCAGCTAAGCCGTTTGGCCTCTCTTGAGCCTGACAATGTGCGTATTTGGCTGCGCATGGCAGACGTGGCTTACATGATGGAAAACTATGATGCCATGACAGACGCATGCGAGAAAGCTATCGAGATAGATAGCGAGAACGCCATAGCCAACTATTCTTACGCGCGTGCGTATATAGGAAAGGATAGGTGCGCCGATGCCATCGGCTATCTTACCAAGGCTATCAGCGTGTCTGAAGACAACCCCTTTTGGGAGGCTTGCCTGCTTCGGGGGCAAACCTATCTGAAGATGGGTAATATCGAGCAAGCCTCTAAAGACGCCGACAACATGCTCCAACAGCTTGGTGACAACGAGGACGCACTGCTGCTCAAGGCGCGTTGCGTGACCGCGGAGGATGACAAGACAGCGGCTATGAGCTATTATGGCAGAGTTATAGATGCAAACCCATTTTGTGCCGAGGCTTACGAGAAGAGAGCTACCCTAAGAGAAATGACGGGTGATAACACTGGGGCGCAAGCTGATAGAGATGCCTTGGCGGAGCTGGTCGCCCATAACAGACCGGACGAAAACAAGCAGGAATGATGGCATGAGGGCCAACTTGCGCGACGTCTTTTGTTTCTGCCAGTCTGCCATCATGACGCAAAAGACTTGTGGGCTGCACGAATGATAAGAGATCGTGAAATGGCCGTAGAGGAGATAAGATCGTGATGGCAATAAAAAAGAGAAGAATAAATAGAAAAGGAGCCGTTCGATCTTCGACTACCTACCTTAAAATAAAAATAGGATATGGAATTAACATCTTTGAATTTGCCCTGTGACAGGGAGCGTCCCTTTGTTTTGGCGGGGCCGTGCAGCGCCGAGACAGAGGAGCAGGTGATGGGCATTGACATTCTTTGGATAGGCGCTCGCACGGCCGCCAATCCTTTTGGCATGCAAGATGTGGCCGACAGCCTGCGAGGGGTCGACGTGCCGGTGTTGGTGAAAAACCCTGTCAACCCTGACTTGGAGTTGTGGATTGGGGCTTTGGAACGGCTCTATCAGGTAGGAGTGAAGCGCATGGCGGCTATACATCGGGGATTTTCCAGTTACGAAAAAAAAAATTATCGCAACCTGCCCATGTGGCAAATACCAATGGAATTGCATCGCCGCATACCCAACTTGCCACTTATCTGCGACCCCAGCCATATCGGGGGGCGGCGTGAACTGATAGCGCCACTGTGCCAACAAGCCATGGACATGGGTTTTGATGGGCTTATCATAGAGAGCCATTGCAATCCGGACGAGGCATGGACCGATGCAAGCCAGCAAGTAACGCCTGATGTGCTCAATTGCATTTTAGACCTTCTTGTGGTGCGCAGCGAGACTGACGGCACGGAGGACATCAAGCTGCTGAGGCGCCAAATAGATGAGTATGATAACCAGATTTTGGAGTTATTGGCCGAGCGAATGCGTGTATGCAGAGAGATAGGAAAATATAAGAAAGAACAAAATATGACGGTCTTCCAACCCCATCGCTATGGTGAGATATTGGAAAAGCGAGGTGCGCAGGCCATGTCAAGTGGATTGGACGCTGAAAATGTAGCCAAAATTTTTGAAATTATCCATCAAGAAAGCGTAAGGCAACAATTGGAGATAATTAACCAATAAGACGCTTGATGTGGACGCGCGGGCAAGGCTTACGGTCTTTGCCATTGCGTTTGTCCAACATTTTAATATCCATTCGCATTGCGTTTATGGCTCAAACATAGCATGTTTTGATACTAATCGCATGGCCATTGAGCCCTAATCGCCATGCGAATAATATCCAATGGCCACGCGTTGCAAACAATATTTCGGTAAAATATCTCATTTGTCTTGATTTTTCAATATAATTGTGATAGTGTTTTTCGTTTGAACGGATACCACGCTTAATGGGAGTGGTTAATATAAAAATATTTGATTTTTTTGTCGAAACATTTGCATGGTTGCTATATTTTTGGTAATTTTGCACGCTGAATCAGGACGTTATGCGTCTGGTCATAAATATGTTAAGCTTTTAAAATAGTTGAATGAAGAAAGGCAATATGAAGAATCAGTATCGCGTGAATGGACAGATACATGTCCGCGAGGTTCGCGTGGTCAGTGACAATGGTGCAGAAGTGATGCCAACTCGCCAAGCGTTAGACTTGGCTCGGCAGCAAGGCGTAGACCTTGTAGAGATATCTCCTAACGCCCAGCCACCTGTTTGCAGAATCATCGACTATAGCAAATTCCTTTATCAGCAGAAAAAGCGACAAAAGGAAATGAAGCAAAAACAGACCAAGGTTGAGGTTAAGGAGATTAGATTCGGACCTCAGACCGATGATCATGATTATAATTTCAAGTTAAAACACGCCAAAGGGTTCTTGGAAGAGGGTAACAAAGTGCGTGCCTATGTTTTTTTTAGAGGTCGTTCCATCTTGTTCAAAGAACAGGGAGAGGTGCTGTTACTACGTTTCGCTAACGACTTGGAGGAGTATGCCAAAGTGGAGCAGTTGCCTAAACTTGAGGGCAAAAAGATGTTTCTCTACCTTGCGCCGAAAAAGGTTAGCGTCGTGAAGCAGAGCCAACAAAAAAGAGACAGATTGGCCGCTGAGCAGGCCGCCAAGGAAAAAATCAAGGCAGAGGTTGCTGAGAGCGCCTCGAGAAACGGTTTGTTAGACAATGCCAAGGGAGGCGAGAGCTTGAAAGATCTCATAAATGAGGATCAAAATCCTGATCGCGAAGAGTGACAATGAAGCAAAAACTGAGTGGAAGCGCCAGGTATATGCGTAGCCACCTTTTATTGATAACAATTTAAATTAACAAAAAATGCCAAAAGTAAAGACTAATTCCGGTGCTAAGAAGAGATTTAGTTTCACCGGTACAGGTAAGATTAAACGCAAGCATGCTTACCACAGTCACATTCTGACTAAGAAGACTAAGAAACAAAAAAGGAACCTTGTGAAATCAACATTGGTTGACAGCACAAACTTGAAGCAGGTACGCGACTTGCTCCGTCTCCGTTAATTATTAACTTTTTAGTCGAACGTTTAAAGAAGGAAAATTATGCCAAGATCAGTTAATCATGTTGCTTCAAGAGCAAAAAGAAAAAGAATTCTGAAGCTCACTAAAGGTTATTATGGAGCTCGCAAGAATGTCTGGACGGTAGCCAAGAACACCTGGGAGAAGGGTTTGACCTATGCTTACCGTGACCGTAAAAATAAGAAACGCAATTTCCGTGCGCTTTGGATACAACGTATCAATGCCGCCGCGCGCATTCATGACATGAGCTACAGCCAGTTGATGGGCGCCCTGCACAAGGAGGGAATTGAAATTAACCGTAAGGTTCTTGCCGACCTCGCCATGAACAATCCCGAGGCTTTCAAGGCAATCGTGGACAAGGTGAAATAGTCTGCCACGTTAAAAAGATAATAAAGCGAGTGCCGCGAACGGCGCTCGCTTTTTTTGTGGCGTTTCGTTTCGCCATCGCAATCGTCCGGGGCGAGCCGACTTGTCTTGGATGGTGGCGAGCGAAAAAAAGAATATCCGTCAGTCGTGTCGCGCTCAATGCAAACACGCTGACGGATAGTTGATATTATCAGGAAGCCCTTATTTAAATGTTAGTTCGCTTTTACCGGGAGCTTTGCCAATGGAAATGGTGTGGCCCGGTTTAATATCTCCCGAGAGTATACGCTCGCAAAGGCCGTCCTCTATATATGTTTGAATGGCTCTTTTGAGTGGACGGGCTCCAAATTGAATATCATATCCCTTGGTGGCCACAAAATCTTTGGCCTTCTCTGATATCTGAACGTTATAGCCTAAATCGTTGATACGCTTGATGAGGCCGCGCAGCTCGATGTTGATAATCTGCTTGATAGCACCTAAATCAAGTTGGTCGAATGTGATAATTTCATCCAGCCGGTTGAGAAATTCGGGCGAGAACTGCTTGTTCAAACTTTTTTGAATGACCGAGCGGGCGTATTCTTTATTGGCCTCGCTCATGTCCGTGGCATTGTCTATACCGCCTGCGTTAAACCCAACGCCACGGCCGAACTCTTTCAGCTGGCGTGTGCCAGCGTTGGAGGTCATGATGATGACAGTGTTGCGAAAGTCCACGGTGCGTCCGTTTCCGTCGGTCAGCCTGCCCTCGTCCAGCGCTTGCAGCAACAAGTTGAAGACATTGCCGTGCGCTTTTTCTATCTCATCGAGCAGCACGATGGAGTAGGGGCGCCGACGCACTTGCTCCGTGAGCTGTCCGCCTTCTTCGTACCCTACATAGCCGGGAGGTGCTCCTACCAGCCTCGACACGTTGAAGCTCTCTGTGTACTCGCTCATGTCAATGCGAATAAGCGCGTCTTCAGAGCCAAACATGTTTTCTGCTAATTTCTTGGCTAAATATGTTTTGCCAACTCCTGTTGGGCCAAGAAACATGAACGCGCCGATGGGATGGTTGGGCGAGCGAAGCCCGACACGGTTGCGCTGAATGGCTTTAACCATTTTTTCGATGGCTCTGTCCTGCCCTATGACATCTTTCTTGAGGGTGTCGCCCATTTTCACCAAGCGTTCGCTCTCGGTTTGCGCCATGCGCTGAAGGGGTACACCTGTCATCATTGAAACCACGTCTGCCACCTCCTTGTCTGTCACCACTTGTCGTGTGTCAGCGTCGTCTTGTCTCCATTGCTGTTGCATGTCTTGCAACTTCTGTTCCATTTGAGTCTGCTTGTCACGAAAACTGGCGGCCAACTCAAAATTCTGACTGTTTACCGCTTGGTGCTTCTTAGCTTTGACACTCTCTATCTCTTTTTCAATTTCGATAATCTCCTTTGGCACCTCTGCGTGCTGCAAATGCACTCTTGCCCCCACCTCGTCCATTGCGTCAATGGCCTTGTCCGGGAAAAATCTGTCGGTGACGTAGCGTTCCGTGAGCTTGACGCATGCGTTGATGGCATCCTCTGTATAGGTGACATGGTGGTGTTCCTCGTACCTGCTTTTGATGTTCATGAGGATTTGGAGAGTCTCTTCTTTTGTGGTGGGCTCCACAAGCACTTTTTGGAAACGTCGCTCCAACGCGCCATCTTTCTCAATGGAGTTTCTAAACTCGTCGAGCGTGGTGGCTCCTATGCACTGAATGGTGCCGCGCGCTAACGCTGGTTTCATAATGTTGGCGGCATCCATGCTCCCCGGGGTGGACCCGGCGCCGACAAGTGTGTGTATCTCATCGATGAAGACTATGACATCCTTGTTCTGCTCCAATTCTTTCAGGAGCGCGCGTATTCGCTCTTCAAACTGCCCCCTGTACTTGGTTCCGGCCACTATCGCGGTCATGTCAAGGCTCACAACACGGCGGTTAAACAGCATCGGGGAAGTGCGGCGCTTGGATATCAGCTGAGCCAATCCCTCTACGATAGCGCTTTTTCCTACGCCGGGCTCACCTATTAATATTGGGTTGTTCTTCTTGCGGCGACACAAAATCTCTATCACCCGTTGTATCTCCTTTTCGCGTCCGACTACGGGGTCGAGCTTGCCTTGGGTAGCGGCGAGCGTCAAGTCGGTGGAAAAATTATCCAAAACAGGTGTGCTGCTCTTGCCTTGAGACTGAGCGGTGGCGGTAGCGTGCCGTTTGTATCCACTTTGTTGGTTCTCCATGTTGGAGTCTTCGAAATCTTCCTCGTCCTCGTCAGGCAGATCCAATCCGTCTGTCATGGGTTTCTTTTGTAACAATTGGAACATCTTCTCGTAAGTCAAGTTGTTTTCCTCCAGCACCTCTTTGGCTCCATTATCCAAGTTGTCGTGCAATATGGCAAGTAGCAAATGCTGAACGTCTACCGTTTGGGTATGCAAGATTCTCGCTTCGATCACGGCTAATTTCAATATGTTGCTGGCGTGGTCGTTTAGCAAAATGTCTCTTGTTTGAACGGTCATGGGTTGCTGGCTATCGCGTAAGCGTTCTTCCAATTGGTATTTGATGTTGGGAACGCTGATAGCCAACCTTTCGAAAAGATCAGTCACTGGGCCTTCCTTTTCTCTGAGCATACCCAGCAAAAGGTGTTCTGGCCCAACAAAACCGCTGGTCAGACGCGCTGCCTCTTCTCTGCTAAAAGCAAGGATCTCTGATATTTTGGGCGAAAATTGACTGGTCATATTTGGTTTATCCTTTCTCTAATTCTTACTTAATGAGTACTGTTTTTCCTATGAACGTGCAAGTACCGTGCCAAAAATATATTTTTCTTCCCACTCGTATATATGTTATGATGTTGTGATTTAGGTTCGTTCGCTTTTACAGTCCACATATATCCCGGTATGGGCAGCAGGCGCATCGATTGCCGTCCTCGGTCGGGGTGAACGGAATATCCGTGTTAAAAATCTCTCCAAGGAGCAATTTCAGCCTCTCCATGAACTCTTCGTATTTGGCGTCAATGTCGTCTATCACTTCGTATTTTTTGTTTCCGACGTTGAATTTCAGGGTTGGGTCGTAGTTGCTTGAGCTTGCCTGTCGTATGAAGAAGAGCGCGGGCGCCACTGGATGTCGCCCCTTGTTGATAATCTTTTGACTTTCGTTTCCATGGCGCACGATGCACGCGTACAAGAAGGCTTGCAGATAGTAGGTCGTGTGTTTTGAGTCTACATATGCTGGGTTGAAGATGTCTTCCACGCATGATGGCAATGCTCCCAGCGGCGTTCCTGTTTTGTAATCCACCACGCGAATGACGGCTTGGCCGTTTTTTTCTAACTGATCTATGCGGTCAATTCTGCCGCCAAGTCTTATGCGCCTATCCGATCCTTGCGCGCGAAATGTCATTTTGTCATAGAAATCGCCCTCCAATGACAGTATGTTAAATGGTGAAAGCTCCTTGTCAAGCGTTAAAAGTCGCTCTATGTAAAAGCTCACAACCTTTTTGTTTATGCGTTGCAACCCATTGTATTCAGGGTCGAAACTTGGCTTGTTTACCTTGAACAGCTCGTCCCTGAACGCTTGGTTCAAGTGTCGTTCCATGCGTGGTTTGTTTGCCAATAGGCTTGAAATGCCATCCTTGGTCAAGTTTTTTTTGCCGTTGTCAGACAAGTCTTTGTAAATCAATTCGGCTGTCCTGTGGAAAAGGTTGCCAAACATCACGTTGTCGATTTGGTCCGCGTTATCCTCTCTCTCTTCCCTTAGCTGGCATATATTGTAGTAGAAAAATTGCAATTGGCATCTCAAATACCGATTGAGGTCTGACGGGGAGAGGTGCTCTATGGCATCGAGGATGGCACCGGTCGCGCCGTCTTTGTCTATGGCCTTGCGCTGAACGAGTGTCGCGCTTTGACCAGATTTCAGAGTCTTGCGGTGAATGTTGTGGCGCCCTTTGTCCTCCACCATGAGCTGGAGCATGAACCTGCTCATCTCACTTTGGCGCCCGTCTTCCGTGGAGTTGTTGTAAGTGAAGGTCACGTCGCGCGCTCTTTGCAGCAGCGAGTAGAAGTAGTAGGCGTAGATAGCCACCTTGTTTTCCACGGTCGTGAGTTCGTAGCCCGCCCGGATGGAGTGTGGGATGAAAGACGTGTCGTTCACGTTTTTGGGTAAGTTGCCCTCGTTGCACGACAGCAGCAGCACATGGTCAAAGTCCAAGTTGCGTGTCTCGAGCACGCCCATCACCTGTATTCCAAGTAGCGGCTCGCCGTGAAATGGTATCGTGGCGCTTTGTATCACCTGCGTGATGAGCCGTTGGAGTATGAGCGTGGAAACTATTTGCTTGCCGCTTTTTTCGTCTATGTTCCCACAGGTCATGCCCATTTCCGGGGTGCAAGGCACCATGATCTCGTTCAGCCGATTGACAATCGTGTACATTCTGAAAACCGATTCCTGCGTCAATGGGTCGGCTTCGTCTTTGGCCCCCATGCCCACGCGCTTGAGAATGTTGGCAATCCATGGCAACAATGGCAGCCTGCCATCGTCTGGCTCCATCTCCGCGAACAGTTCCGCCATTGCCTCGTCATAGCCATTTGTCAATTCTTTCCTGCTCGGGTAGTAGGTATGCGCGCTTGCCAATTTGGTGGCAAGAATGGGGCAGTCGGCGGATATGTATTTGGCATAGGGGTGTCTCAGCGTTTTGACGACATGTCTCAACAGGTATTTGTCCGTGTTTTTGACGGTCCCTTTCAGCTGTAGGTTTATCAGCGTCTGCACCAACGTGCTCACCGGCGATACCGACAGTGGGTAGCCGGTAGTGATGTTTACGTTCTCCACCTCGTCTGGCAGGCAGTGTATGACGGTTTTCAACAAGCGCTCGTCTCCCAGCACTATTGCCGTGCGCGCGCCGTCCTTGACGCGGTCGCCCTGCCTCAACCATTCGGCCACATAGCGCGCTTGGATATTCTCTGTGGGCGCCGAGATATATGATATGTCTTTCGGGGCGTCCATGTTGTGGTATATATCCTCGTGGACCAGCCCGCGAGAAATGCGCTGTCGCGACAGCTCGTTGGGGAATTTCTCCATGTATTGGGTCACGAATTTTCCTGCCTCGTTGTTTTTTTCCGCGTAGTAGCTGTCATAATCCCAATAAAACTCTGCTCGCCCCTCGTCCCTTAACCGGCTGAAGAGACGTTGCTCCACCTTTTGAAGCAAGTTGAACCCCACGAAAATATAATGCTTGTGCTGAAAATCAATGGTCTCTTTCTCCACGACTTGCCTGTATAGCATGCCTTCGTACGCGTAGCCCTCCCCCATCAATTTTTCTCGATAGGCGCGGTAAATGTCGGCCAAATGTCGCCAAATGTCGTTAAAACGACGTTGCATTTCCGTTTCGTCGAGCACCTTGCCAAAGAATTTTTCCAAGCTCTCCCGCTGTTTCTCGCTCAAGAACGAGAAGTCTTTCAATTCTTGCCACGCCTCAAGATTGATAAACATTTTCTCGGCGTCAGCCATGTTTTTGTCCACGTCGTCAAAATCAGACAGCAGCAATTGCCCCCACGAGTAGAAGTGGTCCAATGGCTCGTCAGACCCCATCACCTCGCAAAATGTGTTGTACAATTTGAAAACCAACGATATTTGGTCGGGCACCTGCCATTCTGAGTGACGACGAAAAAGGTCGCTTATGGTGATGTAAGCGGGGCTCCAAAGAGGTTTTCCCATCTCATCGTATAACGCTTGGTTCATGAACAGCGAGGCCCGCTTGTTGGGAAACACGATCGCTATGTCGCTCAGTCCCTCCGGGTGCTTGGCCAGTATGTCCTTGGCCACGTATTGTAAAAAAGATTTCATCATCCAGTTTTTATGCCATTTCAATGTTGCCCGTACCCAAATAAAAACTTGTCAACCGGGCCAATGCAGTCATCTTGTCGCGCTATACCTCGTTACCTTGGCCCGGTTCCACCCTTACGGTGCGGTTGGGTTCTATGTACCACAAATATCCGGACACGTTGCCGTAGCCCATCTCGCGCAACAAGGCCATGTATCCCCTTACCTGCGCGTGGTGCCTGCTCATCTCCTTGCCCGTCTTAAAGTCTATCACGATCATCTCCTCCTTATTATATATCACGCGGTCTGGACGGTTTTTCTTGACATTCCCGTTGCTTTTGTCGTATGACAAGATATCACGCTCGTTTAAAACTTGCCATTCGGGGGTGAACCATCGAGCTACTTCCGGCTTGGACAGTCGGTCGTCAATCATCGCCTTGAGCTTCTGGCGCGTCATGGGCTTGCCGTACAACACGCCATCAAACTCCAACTTGTCTATAGCCTCGCTCACGTCGTCGGCAGTCACGATCGAGGCCAGTAGCGCGTGCAATATGTTTCCCGTCTGGATATATGACTGTCTTCTCTCGTTTTCATCCAAATCGTCTTGGGGCGTCACGAAGTTAACGCTGTCATTGCTTTGCCTGAAAATGGCCTTGGTGTCATAGTTCCTGACAGGTATTCTAACCCCTTGCTCGGCCTGCTCAAAAACGTTGCTCGTGGCTTTTGTCTTTTCCTCTCGCGCGGGGCATAGGGTTCCAAACTGAAACGTAGTGACATCATCCTCGCCGTTTTCCAAGGTGTGCCCCGGAAGTATGTCGGCCAATTTGACCCTTGGCCCATCTTTGTCGGCGTCATTTTTTTCAAGTGGGTTGGGCCCCTCGAACTCGAGTACCTTGCCTATCAAGGTAGAGGGGTATTCCGCTCGGCCTTTTTTCCCAAACACGAAGAGATTGCAACCGGCGCGCGTGAAAGCCACGTAGAGCAGGTTCAGGTTGTCCACAAGGTTTTTCAGGTGCTCGCTTTGATATTGCTCGCGGTATATGGAGCCCATCAGCTTGTTGGTGTAAAAATTCACGGGCACCAACGGCAGCTCGTTGTAAGGGGCATGTTTGGGAGCCACCCATAGCACGTCGGTGCTCATCTCTGTCTTCCAGTCGCAGAAAGGTATAATCACGTTCTCAAACTCCAATCCCTTGCTTTTGTGTATGGTCAACAGCCTCACGCCATCCACCTCGTCACTCTGAATGGATTTGTCAGCTATGTTTTCATCCCATTCTTTCAAGAAGTCGTCTATGCCTGCCACGTATTCTTGCGCGAAGTCGGAGAGCTTGTCGAAAAAGGCGCAAACGTATGCGCTCTGCCCTTCCAGCTCTTCCAAATTGAAAATATGATACAGTTTCTCGGCCAAATCCACAAGTGGCGTGGACAGGAGCTCGTCCCACCGGCGTTTCATTTCTTGTGGAAGCTGTTCGGAAAGCTCGTTTTTCCCGGCAAACATCTCACTGTCTGGCACGAGCTCGGCATTACCTTTTATTTTGCGGTAGGCTTTCACGAGCGCGGCGGCGGTGAGCTTGTCGTTTGGGTTTGCCAGCAGGCGCATGGCCCTTACGATGGTGTTTACAGCAAGCGAGGCTCCAAGTCGGAACGCCTCGTCAGACACCATGGGCACCATCGTGGGCTCACCGTTCAGCTCAATGGCGTTTTGTTGGAAATAATTGGCAAGCATCCTGATATGCTTTCGGTTTCTGGCGAGGATGGCTATTTTCCCCGGGCGAATGCCGGCCGACAGCAACTCTTCCAGCGTGTGGCCGACCTCCATGATCATTTGTGTCTCGTATTCCTTGGCAGGTATCAACCGAATGGTCACAGACCCGGCGGCGCTCTCGTCCATTTGGGCTTCTTTGGCCGACACACGCTGCACCACGTCGCCATACGCGCGCGCTATGTCTTGGGCCTCGAGCAGCAAGGGCGATGGAGCGTCGCCAAGCTCGAGGGTGGCTATGGCGTCGTCGGTAGACAGCCGTGACGCTATTTTAAAAAAGACATTGTTAAACCGTATGATGTTTCGTTTGGAGCGATAGTTGGTGCTCAAGGTTTTTATCTCTATCCTGCTGTCGTTTTCCGGCGTGAGGTTTTGCAGCAGGTGCCAGTCGCCATTGCGCCACCTGTAAATGCTCTGTTTCACGTCGCCAACTATCAGTGAGCCGTTGTTGTGCGCGAGACAATCGTCCAGCAGCACCTTGAAATTGCTCCATTGCACGGTGCTGGTGTCTTGAAACTCGTCTATCATAATATAACGTAGCCGCGCGCCTATCTTCTCGTAGATGAACGGAGAGTCTTGTTTGTCTATAAGATCGTTAAGCAGTTTTTGGGTGTTGGAAAGCGGATAGTTGTTATTGTCGGCGTTGATGCGTCTCACCTCTCTCTCTATCCTTCCGAGCAATCTCAGCTCATTGATGTTGCCCAATGTAAGATCGACCGACCTTACCACTACGCTTTGTCGCTCTCGCTCCTCTTCCGTCCGACGCAAGAGCGGTCCTATCTCGCTGATTATCAATTGGCTGGTTGGATTGTCCTCGGTGCCTTTCCTGACCAAGCAAATGGGGTCCTCGATGGCTTTGGCCACATACGAGTTGGGCATCTTGTCGTCCGTGAAATTAACCGGGCACGCCTTTGCCGCCTTGGAAGAAGTCTTTGTCCGTGATGAGGCGCTCGTCCACTATTTTCCGATACTCTGCGGCTAAGGCTCCCATTGTTTTGTTGGCCTCGGCTCTCATGGCCCTGAGTTTGTTGGTGTATCGCTTGAAAAACTCAGGGTCGTCCATGATGCGCCTTAGCTCTCGCTGGTGCTCTTTGTAAAAATCCTTGAAGATATTCTTGCCGAAGTTTTTTATTTGTCCAATGACATTCCAATTTTTTTCGTCGTCTATTTTTTCCGTGACAAAATCCATGACCCACGTGAGCAGTGGGTCGTCGTCGCCGCTTATGTTCTCAATGATATTGTCCACGGCCCGCTCTTCCACCTCGCTGTCGTTCAGGGCCACCGTCAGGTTGGCCGTCAGCCCAAGCTCGCGCGCGAGATTGCGCAATATACGCTGGAAGAAGCTGTCTATGGTCTCCACCTTGAAATAGTGGTAGTTGTGCAGCACAAGATCCAAAGCCTCCTTGGCTCTTTGGCGTATCATGGTGTCTCCCATCTTTGGAAACGCCTGCCGCATGCAGTCCATGTAATCCTCGGAGTCTGGCAGCGCGTTGCCTATGCCGTAAAGTTGCCCCAATATGCGGGTCTTCATTTCCTCGGTTGCTTTGTTGGTAAAGGTCACTGCCAGAATGTTGCGGTAGTTTTGTGGGTTTAGCACAAGCAACTTGATGTATTCCACGGCCAGCGTGAAGGTTTTGCCACTGCCGGCGCTGGCTTTGTAAATGGTGATGGGTTTGGTTGAATCTGTCATGAGGCTGATTTGCGCGGCTGCGATATTATGATGACAAAGGTAGCTTTTTTAGTTGGAATGGCCAAAAATGCCAGCTCGCTATTTAGCCCTTGCGCCCACGGAGGGTATGGCGCAATCCGTGGCGCGACGTTTCCGCATGGAAATTGTCATGAAAACTTCACTAAAAACTTGTCATGGAAAAAAGATGAAATAGAGAAAAATTAGCATCAGTTTGTAAATAATAAGTCAGACCGCTTCTCGTTTTTCATCGTTCATTTTCCCATGGAGCACTATTCGTATTGTCTTTCGTACCTATTCGCATTGTGTTTAAGCATTTTTGGCGTGTCGTTTAAGCGCTAATGCTGGCTCGATAAGATACCAAACGCGGCGACATCAGAAAACTATTTGATTTGTTTTAAGTAAATATCCGCATAACATTCTTATATATAGCCATTTAATAAAAACTCTAATTGCTGGCTTTATTTTGAGAATTTGATTTGTTATTTTCAAGCAAGTGAAGCACAAAGAGGTCTTTGTCATAATTTTTCGCACATGTATGCCCTGTGCCACATTTACGCGCAAAGGCTATGTCAGAATGCTGTCGCTTGCCAAAGGCCTGGCCTTGGCGCGCGTCTCCAAAACCTCCTTGATGTGGGGATGGGTTTGTTACCGTTTACCAACAAGGGCTTCATCCAAAAGCTGGATATTCTGGTGCGCTCGTTAACTTTTTGTCAGAACCATCGGATAACTCGATAATTTTTCGTAAGTTTGCATATTAAACTGATAGAATTGTCACATGGGATTATTCGGATTATTCAACAAGAAAAAAAAGGAAACGCTCGACCAAGGGTTGGAAAAGACCAAACAGAACGTGTTTAACAAGTTGGCGAGGGCCGTGGCAGGAAAGTCGCAAGTGGACGATGACGTGCTCGACAATCTCGAGGAGGTGCTCATTTCCTCTGACGTTGGTGTGGACACAACCTTGAAAATTATCGGGCGCATTGAAGCGAGAGTGGCTCGAGACAAATACGTTTCTACGTCAGAGCTTCACAACATATTGAAAGACGAGATAGCCTCGCTGCTCACCGAGAACAGGTCTGAGGATAATGACAATTGGGATTTGCCCGCCGACCATCGCCCATACGTCGTGTTGGTGGTTGGCGTGAACGGCGTGGGCAAAACCACGACAATAGGAAAGCTGGCCTATCAGTTTAAGGCGGCGGGCAAGAAAGTGTACCTTGGCGCCGCGGACACTTTCAGGGCTGCCGCCGTGGAGCAAATATCCATTTGGGGAGAGCGCGTGGGGGTGCCGGTCGTGAGGCAGCAGATGGGGTCAGACCCGGCCAGCGTGGCGTTTGACACGCTACAGAGCGCCAAGGCCAACGGCGCCGACGTGGTACTCATAGACACCGCAGGCAGGCTGCATAACAAGGTGGGGCTGATGAACGAGCTTAAGAAAATAAAGGACGTGATGAAAAAAGTTGAGCCCTCGGCGCCCGACGAAGTGCTGCTCGTCTTGGACGGCAGCACTGGCCAAAACGCTTTTGAGCAGGCCAAACAGTTTGCCGCCGTAACGCAAATCACGTCATTGGCTATCACCAAGCTCGACGGCACCGCCAAGGGTGGGGTGGTGATAGGCATTTCAGACCAATTGAAAGTGCCCGTGAAATATATAGGCTTGGGAGAGAAAATGGAAGATCTGCAACTCTTCAATCGCAGGGAGTTCGTGGACTCGCTATTCTGATAGGATGAAGAAAAATAGAATAGATATCATTACTTTGGGTTGCTCCAAAAACCTTGTAGACTCGGAGACGCTCATGCGCAAGTTTGAGAACTTGGGCTATGAGTGCGTTCACGATCCTAAGCGGGTACAGGGAGAGATAGCCGTTATCAACACTTGCGGCTTTATAGAAGCGGCCAAAGAGGAAAGCGTGAACACTATCCTTGAGTTTGTAGAGGCCAAGAAAGAGGGACGCTTGGGGCAACTGTACGTTATGGGATGCCTGTCGCAGCGTTACAAATCGGATTTGGAGGCGTCCATACCGGAGGTCGACAAGTTTTATGGAAAGTTTGATTACAAAAACCTTTTGGCAGACCTTGGGCCGTCGACCGTGCAAGCCAGTGAGCCCACCACGTTCATGGAGCGGCGTCAAACGAGCACGCTGAGCCGAAAAATTACCACGCCCAAGCATTACGCTTACGTCAAAATAGCCGAGGGATGCGACCGCCACTGTGCATATTGTGCCATACCGCTGATCACGGGCAAGCACGTGTCGCGAAGCATCGAGGATATTTTGCGAGAGGTGGAGGGTCTTGTCGCCGACGGCGTCAAGGAGTTTCAGATTATCGAGCAAGAGCTTACCTATTACGGCGTAGACCTTTACGGCAAGCCCCGTATAGCGGAGCTTGTGAGTCGTATGGCTGATATCAAGGGCGTAAAATGGATTAGACTACACTACGCCTACCCAAACCAGTTCCCGCTGGAGTTGTTAGACGTGATGCGCGAGAAACCCAATGTATGCAAATATTTGGACATAGCGTTGCAGCACATCTCGGACAACATGCTCACACGCATGCGCAGGCATGTCACCAAGGCGGAGACGGTGGCCTTGGTCAAGAAAATACGCGGGGCTGTACCCGGCATTACACTCCGCACCACTTTGTTGGTGGGTTTTCCCGGCGAGACAGAGGCCGATTTTAGAGAACTGGTCGATTTTGTTCGCGACACGCGCTTTGAGCGCATGGGAGCCTTTGCCTATTCGGAAGAAGAGGGTACCTACTCGGCTCTCCATTACGCTGATGACGTGCCAGAAGCGGTAAAGCGTCAACGCATAGATGAGTTGATGAGTGTGCAGCAGAATATCAGCAAAGAGATAGAAGCCGCAAAAGTAGGCAAGACGCTGAAAGTGATCATAGACCGGCGAGAGGGCAATTATTACATCGGGCGAACGGAGGCGTGCTCGCCCGATGTGGACCCCGAGGTGCTTATTCCGGTGGGGCGTCGAAGGCTGAGAACCGGATGTTTTTATGATGTGAAAATAACCGATAGTGAGGAATTTGACTTATACGGAGAGGTATGAATAACAAGGAATTTATCGCGGACTTGGCTCAACGGGCTGGATATACGCAGGCCGACACACAAAAAATGGTAACGGCCTTGGTGGAAGAGATGGGAGAGCGCTTTGAAAATGGCGACAGCGTGCAGGTCACCAACTTTGGAACCTTCGAGGTAAAAAAACGCTTGGAACGTATCGTTACCAACCCGGCGACGCAGCAACGTATGCTTGTGCCACCCAAGTTGGTGCTCAATTTCAAGCCGGCCGCATTGCTAAAGGAAACTTTAAAAAACTCATAATAAACGTGTAGAGCATGAGCAAGTTATATAATAGAGACCTGGCCAAGGTGCTTGCCGCAAAGTTTAAGCTTGACAGAGGCGCCGCGGAAACGTTTGTCAACTGTTTTTTTGATTCCATAAACGATGGGCTTAAATACGATAGACAGGTGAAAGTGAGAGGGCTTGGCACGTTTAAAGTTACGGCTGTGGCCGCTCGCAAGAGTGTGGACGTGAACACGGGAGAACCCATCGTCATAGAAGGGCGTGACAAAATAAACTTCACCGCGGACACTTCCATGCGCGATCAGGTGAACCGCCCATTCGCTCAATTTGAGACGGTGATGGTGAATGATGGGGTGAATTTTGATGAGATAGACGAGAAATTTGCCGAAAGTATGATAGAACAGGATGACAGCGAAGAAAGCGATGAAAAAGATGTAGCGAAAAATGAAGTTGCTAAACAAACGGAGGAACTATCTGGAGATGAGACGCCAAACTCAGCGTTGACTGCCGGAAATGCCCCTGACAAAGAGGAGGCAGGCAAGACAGAGAACGCGAGTGTGGATGAGGCTGAGGAGGTTGTCGACGAAGAACGGGGAGCCATGCTTAACGAGACAAGCCCCGACGCAACGGAGAGTGAAACTGTGCGAGACTCGGGGAGCGACCTTTCCGCGCTTGAACCTACGAAAGACGATGCTGAAAAATCTTTTGCTGAAGAAGAAGACTTGCCGTCGGAAAATGGGCATGACGATGATATTATCGAACATTCGGGCGACCAACTAACTCTTTTGAACCAAGACGACGTACAGGAGGATTGCCAGAAGCAGGCTGTAACAACAGCGGAAAGTGAGATGGAGAGCGCCGACATGCAGGATGGAGTACAGCCAACAGAACCTGATAAAATAAACTCTTCACTCAAAATGGATGCTCCCATAGAGGTAGAAGAGGCGGTAAAAACAGCGAGCGTAGAGCTTGAATTGGTAAAAAAGCGAGCGACAGAGCTGCAAGAGGCGATGGGGCGTCAGCACAAGTTTGTAAAATTGTTGGTTGTTGCGGGAGTCGTTTTGTTGGCTGTTTGCATAGGCACCATCGCTTATTTGAGTTCACAATTGGCCAAGCGTGACAATCGAATACAACATCTTGAAGCTGAGGAGAATATGCCAGTTAATACCTATTATGGTGACACGGCTTCTCGAGCCGTGGCTCTTGAGCACTTAAAAAAGCAGGAAACGGCTGATAGCATGAAAACGGCGGCGGTGCTGTCGGAGTCTCAAAAAGAGTTGGCAACCCCTGTCGCGACAACGAAGCAAAAAGATAACTTGGAAAAATTGTCCTCAAACGCTAATAAAAAAAGACAGTTATCAAATGATGCGAACGTGGCTCAAGCCGAAAAAAAGAAATTGCCTGCCCGGTCTGACGAAAAGTCAAAGCGTCAAGTGCAAGTCTCCAATGTCTCTAACTATGACAAGGATGCGCGTGTGAGAACGGGCGCATACAAAATTATAGGCATTGACCGAACGCTGACTGTACGTAAGGGACAAACCTTGCGTGGCATCAGCAATGCGAACCTTGGCCCGGGAATGGAATGTTACGTTGAGGCGGTAAATAATGGCCGCACGGAATTTAAAGAGGGTGAGAAAATAAAAATACCCAAGTTGCAACTGAAGAAACGCTAAACGAGCGGGGTGGTCGCCACATTCACATGATGTGCTCAGGATGGTGGCCTTGGTATTTGCGCGTCAGTGTTTACAGGTGGGACAAGCATTGTCGGCTGCTGGTCAGTGTATTAACGTGAGGCAGCACCAATCGTCTTCGGTCAGTCTGTGCGCTTCGCGCAATTTTAGTTGCGCCGCTTTTTCCAAAATAATTTTGGCATCTTCTTGATAAAAGCCGCTGAGAATGAGTTTGGCGTCGGGGGTCATTATCTTGTTAAACGTAGGCATATCCTGCAACAATATGTTGCGGTTTATGTTAGCCATGACCACGTGAAACGGCTTGTCCATGCCGTCAAGCACTTTGCTGTCGCCATGAAGCACGGTCATATTGCCTACGCTATTCTCTTTGGCGTTGTGCGTCGCGTTGCTCACGCACCACTCGTCAACATCATAACCGACCACTTCTGCCGCGCCAAGTTTTGAGGCCGTGATACCAAGAATGCCAGTGCCGCAGCCACAGTCGACCACCCGTTTGCCTTGGATGGGGATGCCAAGAAGCGAGCGTATCATCATGCGCGTGGTTTGGTGGGTGCCTGTGCCAAACGTTTGGTGGGGCAAGATGGATATGGGAATCGCGCCGTTGGGAACGTGGGGCGACTCTCGCCGCGTGTCGTATATCACAACCTTGTCGTCAATGTTAATAGGCTCAAAGCCCGCTTTTTCCCATTGCTCGTTCCAATTTTTGCTCTCGACACTATGTAATTGGTAGGTGACTGTTGTGTGCTCGAGTGGGAAGTCGGCAATGTTAGCATCTAACAATGACTGTTTTAACGCCGTTTTTTGAACGTAACCATTCAGTCCCCGGCTCGTGCTCTCAAAGGCTTCGAACCCAGCTTCGGCCGAGATGTCGGCTAAAAGGTCGCGTGCCACTTCTAAAAGAGCGGACTCGCAATTGATGGTAAACTCCGCAACTATATACTCCATGCTAAATCTTAAATTATATTGCAAATTTAAACAAAATAGGGAAAAACCTACCACGGTTTAGGGTTTTTCCGTATATTTGTAGAAAAATAAACGGTATGTTTGTAGCGTTAAAATGGGTTGGCAAGGAAGACCCATCAGTGAAAACAATGTAATATATAAAATGTAAGGAGTGAGAATATGAAAAAGTTGATGATGCTTTTAGTCTTTGCAGGAGCGTTTTCCACACAAGGCATGGCTCAAAGTGACGATCTATACTTCGTGCCTGAACGTATGCCTAAATCTGTTGAGACAACCTCCTCTAACGACAAACCGGCTTATTACCGAGGCGCCGACTGCGGTGTTGACGAGTATAATCGCGCGGGCAAGTTTCGTAGTTACTATCAGAAGATAGGAAACGACTCATTGGGCAACGACATTATTGTGATGCGAAATGGTAAGGGTGTCTACCCTGACACGTCATACGTGGATACAATGTATGTCTATTCTGACGCGCCACAGTTCGACGACGATTATTTTTACACTCGCAGGATGAGCCGCTGGGACGATTTTTATGACCCTTGGCTGTATGGTTACGGGGCATGGCGTTACGGATGGTACAACCGATGGTACGACCCGTGGTACTATGGATATAGAGGTTGGTACGATCCTTGGTACATGGGCTATTACGGTGGTTGGTACGATCCTTGGTATTATGGATATGCTGGATGGTATAGCCCGTATTACATGAACTGGTATGGACGGCCCTGGGGATGGTATGGAGGTGGTTACGCTCGTGTGAGAGAGGGTAATCCGAGTGGTTTGACGGGCGACCGTACATGGAGTTTTGAAAATAGAGGCCCTGCCACTGGCTACGGAAGATTTGGTAGAGGGTATAGTTATAAAAATGGCGCAAGCACAAGCACCTATACCAATCGGAGTGCGCGAAATCGCTCTTTTGGTAGAAGGACAAACTCGACGTGGCCCAATACTATGAACAGTAGAAGCAATCGGCCATTCGATCAAAGTAGGAGCGTAACACCATCATACGGCAGTGGTTCGCGTGGTTTTGGTGGTACATCAGGCGGTAGCTTTGGCGGTGCCCGTTCTGGCGGTGGCGGTTTTGGCGGCGGACATGCCCCAAGTACTGGCGGCGGACACTTTGGCAGGGGAAGATGATAATAATAATACTTTAAAACATATACTGAAAACGATGAAAACGAAATATATTGGGTTAGCAGCTATGGCCTTGTTATCAATCCCTATGGCTGCCCAAGAAACCTATCAAGACACGAAATTGGTGGACAAAGACCTTAATGGAACCGCTCGTTATGTTGGTATGGGTGGAGCCATGGAAGCTTTGGGCGCGGACATTTCAACCATAAGTACCAATCCTGCGGGCTTGGGACTGTTTCGGTCAAGCCAATTCGCGATATCTGGTGGCATGGTTGCCCAACAAGATGCCACGACGTCTCCAGCATACGGTAGGCTTGGAATAGATATCAAAGGTAATAAAACCAATGCGAGCTTTGACCAAGTGGGATTGGTTTATTCGATGAGATCTGGACGATATAAATACTTGAATGTGGCTTTCAACTACCACAAGAGTCGCAATTTCGACCAAATACTTACTGCCGGGGGTGCCTTGAGGAATGCGTCGCAGAACAAACTGTCGGCTGTAAAATACCCTTTCGCGGATAACTATAACTGGAATGGGGTGGACGCTAACTATAAAAGTTTGATGTCACCGGTACTTGATGATAAAGGCAAACAGGTGGGGATGGATTACCTCAACGGCACGGCTTACCTGTTTGGACAGTATCAAAAGGGATACATTGGCGAATACAGTTTCAGCCTTAGTGGCAATGTCAGCAACCAATTGTATCTTGGTGTGACGTTCGGTTTGCGAGACGTGAACTATCGAAGCAATAGTTTTTATACGGAGAATTTAGAACATAATGCTGATGTTCGCACATGGGAGGATTTACAAATAGATGGTAATGGCTTTGACATCAAGGCTGGTGCCATATTCCGTCCGGTGGAAAACTCACCTTTCCGAATAGGCGCTTATGTCCACACCCCTACGTGGTACGACTTGAAATTGAGAGGCGCCAACGATATTACGATGAGGCAGGATAAGCAAAGCGTGGATAAAGGCCAGCAGGCTGAATATGATTTTAAAGTGTACACACCGTGGAAATTTGGCGTGAGCTTTGGACATACCATTGGCCAGCAAGTTGCCATTGGTGCTACATACGAATACGCTGATTATGGCACTATGGACAACCGTGTGAATGATGGTGGCTACTATGACTATTGGGATGGCAGGTATTATGAGAATACGATTAGTGATAATGGCATGAATGACCACACGAAGGCAACGCTAAAGGGTGTTAGTACCATAAAATTGGGTGCCGAATATAAGCCAACAGTTAATGTGGCAATCAGATTGGGTTATAACTATTTGAGCCCGATGTTTGACAAAAATGGCTTTCGTGACGGCAGTATATCCTCGCCGGGAAGTGCTTATGCCACATCGACAGACTACACTAACTGGGGCAGCACTAACCGATTCACGTGTGGAATGGGGTATGCCGTGAAGAAATTTTATGTTGATTTGGCCTACCAATACTCACAAACAGATGGCACTTTCTACCCATTCATGAGTTATTACGCGGAGAAATCCAAAGAGAGCCAAAGCAATATCGTTGACGGTGTGAGCGTAAACAACAAGCGCCATCAACTGTTGCTAACGTTAGGATATAAGTTTTAGGCTAAGCTATCAGTATGTGATACTCGATGATAAATATATGCTGTAAAATTCATATTTTTATATTTTAGATTTACATTTACATTAAATATTTTTTTTATAGGATATGTCGTGAGACGTGTCCTATTTTTTTTGTAACTTTGTCTATAATTATTTTTATTAACCGATATACAAATGACGAAACGACAATTCGTTCTCATCATCCTGATGATGACATTATTGGTGTGCCATGCGCAGAAACGCCAGTTCAGGGGAGCTTGGATACAAGCCGTGAACGGGCAATTTCAAGGTATGTCAACGGCAGCGATGCAACAAACACTTGTTTATCAACTTGACGAGTTGCAAAAAGACGGCGTGAACGCCATCATCTTCCAAGTGCGACCGGAGTGTGACGCGCTTTATGCCAGCAAGATAGAACCATGGAGTCGGTTTCTAACGGGAGTGCAAGGCCGCGCCCCACAACCGTACTGGGACCCATTGGAATGGATGGTAAACGAGTGCCACAAGCGTGGAATGGAGTTGCACGCGTGGATAAATCCTTATCGCGCCAAGACTAAGGGCACTAACCAATTGGCTGTGAACCATGTCACAAAGTTGCGTCCAAACTGCTATTTCACATACGATAATCAATACATTTTAAACCCCGCGCTCAAAGAGAATCGTGATTATATCTGCATGGTGGTTGATGACATTGTGAGCCGTTATGACATTGATGGGCTCCATATTGATGATTATTTTTATCCCTACCCAGTTCCGGGGCAGTCCATACCAGACCAACAATATTATATGACTGACCGTGGAGGTTTTGCCACCATTGGCGATTGGCGAAGAAACAATGTCAACCTGTTTGTGAAACAACTGTCCGAAACAATCCATAAACGTAAGCCGTGGGTTAAGTTTGGCGTGTCTCCCTTTGGTATTTATCGTAATAAAAAAACAGATCCGGTGAATGGTTCTGAGACCAATGGCTTGCAAAACTATGACGACTTGTACGCAGATGTGCTGCTATGGGTGAACAATGGGTGGGTGGATTACTGTGTGCCACAGATATATTGGCAAATTGGACATCCTACGGCAGACTATGCCACGTTGATAAAATGGTGGGATAAGCATGCGTCCAACCGGCCACTTTTTATTGGGGAAGATGTTGAGCGCACGACCAAATACGCTGACCCTTTAATACCTACCAGTCACCAACTGCCCGCGAAATATAGATTGCACCAACAAACGCACCATGTGAACGGAGTGGTTTTGTGGTACGCCAAAGCCGTGGTAGATAATATTGGTAATTACGGATCGGTTTTACGCAATTATTATTGGAAATATCCTGCCCTGCAACCCCGTATGGAGTTTATAGATGACAAAGCTCCCAAGAAGCCGCGTAAGCTAAAAGCATTGTGGACCAGTGACGGTTATTTTTTGTTCTGGCAAGCGCCAAGGGGAAAAAAATGGAATGATGTCGCTACAAAATATGTGGTTTATAAATATGACGCAGGTGAAAAGATTAATATAGAAGATGTGTCTAAGATAGTGGCAATAACAAGCCAGACATTTATTAAATTGCCTTATGACAATGGGAAAACCAAATATACCTATGTGGTGACTTCGATTGATAGGATGTCTAATGAGAGTAAGGTAAAAAAGAAAAGGGTAAAACTTTAAATGATCAATATCACAAAATAAAAGTGTTAAGGCATGGCGGAATTATTTCCATGGTGTATTTACCAATGCCTGAAAAGTTCAAAGCCAAACTTGCACCCAAACGTCGTGTTGCCTTTACCATTGCTTACAAATACACCGCATGAGAATAAACGGGTGGTAAATCCATATCCAAACTCCATGTACGGATGTATGTTTTTTACGTCCAATACGGACGCATAAACACGCTCCATCTCCATAAATCGCCCTATCCAAGGTAGCCAACTCAAGAGCAGCATAGGACTTTCGTAGGTCACATTAGATCGGATATAATATTCGGAAGTGTTGTAAGTCTCACTCCGCAGCAACTCAAAATGTCCGCTCCAGTCATCGTTCCATCCTCCTGGAATATTGTTCTCTTGAAAATTCTCATAGTTAAGGAAGTAAGCGTCATCATCTTTCCAAGTGTAAAAGCCAGTGCCAAACCGCATTTGTATCGACTTTAATTTATGAATTCGATAGATGTATTCGGCGTTGAACTCACAACGCTCATAAGCGGTGTTCGACTTGAACAAACGCTTAATGCTCCTGTCATAATCTGCCGTGAATATGGGGCCCCTCCATCCCCACGGACGATATTGCAGCTGTATGAGCGGTGCCAAAGACCGATAACGCCATTGTCTGCCCAACAACTCGAAAGCCTTTCGGTTAACAGCTACTCGTTTTTGATAGAGAACACCTATTTGTAGGCCAAATTTTTCAGATATTTCGTTATTGTATATAAGCCGAACGTCGGTTTGCTTAAATTCGTTCAGCAAATCAAAGTTGGGTAGGTTTAGCCCTGTGGTATCAGGGTATTGTTGCTCGACACTTCGTTTGACAGACTGATGGCTAATGTGATTTCCATTGCCAATCTCTAACTTGAGGAAGCCGTTTCTTCGTTTGTTAAAAAAATAATAAACAGGTAACCGATAATAAAACTGTCTCATCTTAAAAGCGTATCCAGCCATCATACGTGCTGAAAACTCACTGTTGGGCGTGAATTGATAGCTTATGCGTATGTCTGTTTTATAGGTAAAGCCACGTCGATGGTCGTAACCCATATACAAAGGATTGAGCACGGGGTCCAGACGAATATACCCTTGGTTATTAATTCCGAAGTTTGTCTTTATTTGGTTGAGTACATTGTCGCCAATCATGTCCCACAAAATGATTTTTGCCCAATCTTTCTTCTTGGGCTGTGTATTTTTTACAGCTGCTATGGAGTCGTGTTCATGCTGTTGTGTAAACATACGTTCGTACAATGCAATATCGCCTTTTGTCAGTGTGTCTGGCCGTACAAGGCACATCTTTTGGAAGTCGTTTTCATTGCCAATGCTATCTTGTATCATTTGAGGAAGATCGTAATAAGCAAGAAAATTGGCTGTCACTTTGTTGCCTATAAAGCAGAAACGTGTTCTCAAAGCGCATTTTTGAGGTATCAGAGAGTGATACCCCGAATTACCCATTTGTATGTTGAGCTTAAAGGATATCATGTCAAATTCACCACGGATGTCACATTCTATGACCCGCCCTGACGTGATATCAACAGAGGCTTCGCCAGTGATTAGTTGTGTGTTCTTGCGTTTTGGTTTGAAAATGACACGCGCTATGCAGCCATTAATATGCTCGATGGCGTAATGATAGAAATGTCTATTCTTCCAGTTGAATGGTGATATGATATTGCCATCAATGATCGTCTCGTTATAAATAGCAGGTGTTAGATACTTGGCAAGGATTGTCATGGCACTTCGCCGATGGGGTATCGTTGTTGTTCGAAGAAGCAGTTTGGATGTGTAATCTCCGTTTTCTTGCAACACAACACGACTGTATGTCTCGCCAATGTATTCCCTTTCGCCACTATATGCGATGGCATACACGCTTGGTACCAGCATGAGAGTGGGATTTTTTCGCTCTACATTCAGTTTGAAGCGGGTATAGGCATACGATGTGTCTTGCCTGATGGCAGTACTGTCGATGGAAGAAGCATACTGAAAGACACGACGCATGATGTCGCTTCTCGAATGTTCTGCGGACATTGCTGGCATGCAACATGATACGATTAAGATTAAAGTTAAAGGTAATCTTGCCATATCTCTTGCGTCTGAAAGTCTTTTTTCTTTTCGGTTAATATGGGAAAGGTTTTATAACAGCAGGTGCGCGTATGCCATATATGTGGCGTATTATTGTGTTAGCTGTTGTGGTATTTGCAAACAGTCCACAATAATCGAAAAGTTATTGTGGACTGTTTATCATGTGACATACGCTGCGATCTCAAAGAGTTAGGTCATTCATGTTCTCAATATGAGCGTGCGATGATGACACGACATTTAGCAGGTTTCTCGCTAACCATATCTACGCCTTCTGTCTGCTCGTAACCAAAGGGCACACATCGGATGGTGGCTTGCGTGTCTTCCTTGATTTTTGCCTCTGTTTCGGTTGTTCCATCCCAATGGCACAAGAAGAACCCACCGTCTTTAATACGCTCTTTGAATTCCTCGTAGTTATCACATTCATAGATATGGTTGTCGCGATATTGACGAGCTTTCTCAAATATTGACTTTTGAATATCAACAAGTAAGTGCTGTACATGATTTGCAACACCGTCAAAAGGCAAGATTTCTTTTTCTAAAGTGTCGCGTCGCATTACCTCGATAGTACCATTCTCGAGGTCTCGGGCACCCATAACAAGCCTGACGGGCACACCCTTCAGCTCATAGTCGGCAAATTTAAAGCCAGGACGCTTGTTGTCAGAATCGTCGTATTTAACGCTAATGCCCATTTTTGTCAATTCCTCCATCAGAGGGTTAATCTTTGCCGAAATAGCCTCAAGTTGCTCCGCGTTCTTGCTGATTGGGATAATGACAACTTGTATTGGAGCCAATTTTGGTGGCAGCACCAGGCCGTTGTCATCAGAGTGAACCATAATCAGCGCACCCATCAAACGGGTTGAAACTCCCCAACTTGTGGCCCATACATACTCGGGCTTGTTCTCTTTGTTCAAGAAGGTAACGTCAAAACTTTTGGCGAAATTTTGTCCGAGGAAATGACTTGTCCCACTTTGCAGAGCCTTTCCATCCTGCATCATGGCTTCGATGGTATAGGTGTCTAAGGCTCCTGCAAATCGTTCCGTTTCGCTCTTAACTCCTTGTACCACAGGTACTGCCATCCAATTCTCCGCAAAGTCGGCGTAAACGCCCAGCATCTTTTTTGCTTCTTCTTGCGCCTCTTCAGACGTGGCGTGAGCCGTATGCCCTTCTTGCCACAAAAATTCTGACGTGCGCAAAAAAGGCCTTGTCCGCATTTCCCAACGCATAACGTTGCACCATTGATTGCAGAGGATAGGAAGGTCACGATATGATTTTATCCAATTTTTGTATGTGTTCCATATCATTGTTTCCGACGTTGGACGGATAATCAGCTCCTCCTCGAGCTTTGCCTCCGGATCCACGGTGATGCCCTTTCCATCCTCGGTAGCCTTGAGGCGATAGTGGGTAACTACCGCGCTCTCCTTGGCGAAGCCTGCTACATGCTCGGCTTCTTTGGCGAAGAAGCTTTTGGGGATGAGCAAGGGAAAATAAGCGTTTTGCACACCTGTGGCCTTGAACATCGCGTCAAGAGCTGCTTGCATCTTTTCCCATATCGCATAGCCGTATGGCTTGATAATCATACATCCACGAACAGGCGATGTCTCGGCGAGATCTGCCTTCATCACCAAGTCGTTATACCACTGACTATAATTGTCAGCCCGCTTGGTTAAGTCTTTTAATTCTTTTGCCATTATTGTGTTTTGTCTTATTTGTAAAATTCTTTTTTAGGGATTTTCCTATCATAAAGTAGGCTAATTCCCATGATAATAATCTTTTTAATATCTAAATTTGTCGCAAAGTTACTAAAAAAAAACATTATTATAGGGTTTCCTATTAAAAAAAGGACTAACTTTGCATAAAGACATTTTAAACAAAATTGATTATGAAAAAAATTAAAATCGCAACAATGGGTTTATGTATGCTCACCATTTTTAGCTGTTCAACTAAACAGGGTACGGGTTCTCTTATCGGTGCTGGTGGTGGAGCATTGCTCGGTGGTATTATAGGCAAGATAGCAGGCAATACCGCCGTGGGAGCCGCTATAGGTGGAGCCGTGGGTGCGGGCACTGGAGCTATTATCGGAAGACACATGGACAAGGTGGCCGCTGAGACGGCATCGCAGGTAGAAAACGCCAAAGTGGAGGAAGTAACCGATGCCAATGGTCTGAAAGCCGTTAAGGTAACGTTCGATTCTGGCATCCTTTTTAATCTTAATCAGGCTTCGTTAAACAACACCAGTAAGAACGAGTTGGCTAAATTCTCTAAGGTTTTGAAGAAAAACGCAGATTGCCATGTTGATATCTATGGATATACAGACCGTTCTGGCAACGATGCCATCAATGTGCCATTGAGCCAAAAACGCGCACAGAGCGTAGCTGATTATCTCAGTGCATGTGGAGTAAGCCGCTCACAATTACAAAACGTTGAGGGCCGAGGAAGCCAAGACGAGATAGAGAACAAACGCGTTTCGCATGTTAACCGTCGAGTGGAAGTCTATCTATATGCTTCCAAGGCTATGGTCGACGCAGCAGAATCTGGTAGGCTTAACTAAATCTTTTCATAATAATACTGTTTGTTGGGGATGCGTGCGCCATGGCTCGCATCCCCCTTTGGCATGAGAATATTGATGAAAATCATACGATGGGCTTTGAGCTTGTTTTTCGCTTCTACGATATTGGCGGTGGTGGCCATACGTTTCATACCCGTATTTGTCACACCATTGATGGTGATACGTTGCTTCCAAAACGGCAATCTCACCATGCATCACCGCTGGATTCCCTTGGATGAAATGTCGCCCCATATGCCAGTGGCCGTAATGGCAAGTGAGGATTCACGATTCTTGCTACATCATGGCTTTGATCTTGATGCCATTGGCAAAGCCGCCAAGCGCAATCTTTCGAGCTCAACGACCCACAAATACGGTGCCAGCACCATCTCTCAACAAACAGCCAAGAATGTTTTTTTATGGCCTGGAAGGTCGTGGGTGAGAAAGGGCTTCGAGGTCTATTTCACGGCGCTGATAGAACTTTTTTGGAGCAAGCAACGCATCATGGAGGTTTATCTCAACTCCATTGAGATGGGCGATGGTATCTACGGCCTGTCGGCTTGTGCACAATACAATTTTGGAAAATCCGCCCGCGATCTATCTCGCAACGACTGTGCGCTTATTGCGGCTACGCTGCCCAATCCGCGTCGTTTCTCGTCTAAAAACCCCAGTGGATACATGCGCCTTCGACAACGCCAAATCAAGGCCAACATGAGATACATACCTTCTTTTCCAAAGGAGGGAGAAGACTATGATCCTCACACTGCCGTTGGGGGCACATACCGATAGGGTCACAACATAAAAAAGTTTGTAAAAAGGATATAACACTCCATGTTTAAGCAGACCGGCCTTTGGATTAAACATGGCATCCATATAATTATTGTGCCTCCAAGCGCATGCCACACCATAATTTGAAATATAATACACGATGCTTACAGAACAAGAACTTCTCACCCAGCTCAATGAAAGCCAGCGCGAGGCTGTCACCTATTGCGATGGACCACAATTGGTCATAGCGGGGGCTGGTTCTGGGAAAACCCGCGTTCTCACTTATAAGATAGCATGGCTCTTGGCTCATTACGACATCAAGCCATGGAATTTGTTGGCGCTTACCTTTACCAACAAAGCCGCCAAGGAGATGAAATCGCGTATAGGCCAATTGGTAGGCGACGAGCGAGCACGCTATTTGCAGATGGGAACATTTCATTCCATATTCGCTCGCATACTACGCGCTGAAGCTCAATCCATAGGCTACACTTCTGATTTTACCATATACGATGAGCAAGACTCGCGCTCACTGATCAAAAACATTGTCAAGACCATAGGTCTTGACGACAAAACATACAAACCAGTAGCTGTCCATTCTGCCATATCAATGGCCAAGAACCGGCTGTGCCTGCCTACACAATACGCAGACGATGGAGAACTGCTAATGCGTGACAGGCAGCGCAATATGCCGGAAACATTCAAGATCTATGCCACCTATCAGCAACGCTTGCGACAAGCCAACGCCATGGATTTTGACGATTTGCTAACCCTGACCCATCAAATGCTCAAAGGAAATCCAAGTCTTCGAAAAAAATACGCAGAGAGGTTCCAATATGTTTTGGTGGATGAATACCAAGATACTAATTTCGTACAACAACAAATTGTGACCTTGCTGACCAAGGACAACGGGCGCGTATGTGTGGTGGGCGATGACTATCAGAGCATCTATGCTTTTCGTGGGGCCAAGATAGACAATATATTGAATTTTAAAACTATATATCAAGGAGCTAAAATTTTTAAGCTGGAGCGCAACTATCGTTCCACGCAGATGATTGTGTCGGCTGCTAACTCGCTGATGAAGCACAATGAGCGGCAAATTCCCAAAGATGTTTATAGCAAAAACGAGGAGGGCAATAAGATAACCGTTTGGGAAACTATATCCGACAAACGCGAGGCGGCTATTGTATGCCAAGAGATCAAACGCATTAAGGCTGAGGAGCGATGTGCATGGCGAGATTTTGCCATTTTGTATCGTACCAATGCTCAAAGTCGCCTATTCGAGGAGGAAATGCGCAAGCCCGAAGTGGGCATGGGCAACCATTACCGCATTTATGGAGGACTGAGCTTTTACCAACGCAAAGAGGTGAAAGACTTATTGGCTTATTTTCGGCTTGTTGTCAATCCGAGTGACGAGGAGGCTTTTCGCAGGATAATCAATTATCCTACACGCGGAATAGGTGACACTACGTTGCAAAAAATTGTTGCCGCGGCACAAAAAAATGGCGTAAGTCTATGGGAAGTAATTTGCCATCCAGAGCCAAATGATCTAAGTGTCAACAAGGGAACTTTAGAAAAACTATTTCATTTCCAATCCCTTATCAATGAGTTTATAGAAAAAAACAAGACGATGGACGCTCTCACGTTGGGAAATGAGATAGTGGAGCGATCGGGTATAAAGGCTGACCTGGCCACCGATCCCACCGCTGAGGGCGACAGCCGGCGCCAAAACCTTGACGCGTTGCTGTCCGGGATAGCAGAGTTCGTGGCGTCACAACAGGAGGATGATCATGCGAACCAAGTTGGATTGGCGGACTATCTATCCACCGTCTCGTTGATGACCGACATGGACAATGATGACAATTCCGAAGACAAGCTCACCATGATGACCGTACATGCTGCCAAGGGACTGGAGTTTCAAACTGTGTTTGTCGTTGGGATGGAGGAAAATATTTTTCCCAGTATGATGTCTACGGGCAATCTCAAGGAACTGGAGGAGGAGCGCCGCTTGCTATATGTTGCCATTACTCGTGCTAAAAAACATTGTTATCTCACATGGGCGCACACGCGATGGCAATATGGCAAGATGAACAGTTTTGTCAATCCA
>QWCJ01000033.1_pt1 | contig 70045 bp, 56 predicted proteins | sample 1972501 | NCBI WGS metagenome assembly QWCJ01 (sample SAMN09866711, study PRJNA288562) | Human vaginal metagenome isolate term2_vaginal, whole genome shotgun... | isolation source: vagina | host: Homo sapiens | place: USA: California
ATGGCGCGCGACCTTTCGTCTCATCAGCCGTCATAGAACGATGCTTCGCCGCTGCTCGCAAGCACCAAGCCGCCATACCCGTAACACCCGTCACCGACTCCCTGCGCCATGTGGAAAACGGACAATCGCACAACGTGCGGCGTGACCTTTTCCGCGCGGTGCAAACACCACAAGTCTTCGACATAGCGTTGGCCAAGCGCGCTTTTAACCAACCCTACCGCCAATCGTTCACCGACGATGCGTCGGTGATAGAGAGCTTAGGCCACACAATAGTCATGGTGGAGGGCGAACGGGAGAACATCAAGCTCACCACCCCACTCGACTTGAAACTCGCCGAGCTGCTCACGATAGACCACTGACACACCACACCGCGAGCATGGGAAACATCCTTGAACAAGACATCACGTACCTTCCGGGCGTAGGCCCGCACAGAAAGGAGATATTGAGCGGGCAGCTCAACATCCGCACATGGCGTGACCTGTTGGAGTATTACCCTTACAAATACGTGGATCGCACCAAGGTCTACACCATCCGCGAGCTCAACGGCGACATGCCTTTCGTGCAAGTGAAAGGCAAGATACTCAGTTTCGAGGAGTTTGCCATGGGCAATCGCAAAAAGCGCATAGTGGCACACTTATCCGATGGCACCGGCGTGGCGGACATCGTGTGGTTTCACGGCTCGCAATATGTTTACAAAAACTACAAGGTGGGCGATGAGTATATCGTCTTTGGGCGGCCCGCCGTCTACCAAGGCCGGTACCAATTTGCGCACCCCGAGATGGAACGGGCGGCGGATTTGAAACTGGACGAGATGGGCATGCAGCCCTATTACGTCACCACTGAGAAGATGAAAGTCAGAGGCATGCAGTCGCGCGCCATCGAGAGGCTCACCAAGACGCTCGTCACACGCATACCCGATGGCGCCATACCAGAGACACTGCCGCCCAACATGACCAAGCGACTGCACCTGATACCGCGCGAAGAGGCTTTCAGAAAAATACACTACCCACGCTCGTTGGACGACGTGCAGCGAGCGCAAACACGACTGAAATTTGAGGAGTTGTTCTACGTACAACTCAACATCCTACGCTACGCCTCCGAACGAAAGAAAAAATACAAGGGCTACGTGTTCAGCAAAGTTGGACCCATCTTCAACAGTTTTTTCAACCACAACTTGCCTTTCGAACTAACAGGAGCGCAAAAACGCGTGATGCACGAGATACGCGACGACATGCGCACGGGCGAGCAGATGAACCGACTGCTACAAGGCGACGTAGGGTCGGGCAAGACATTGGTGGCCCTTATGACCATGCTCATCGCCATGGACAACGGCTTTCAGGCGTGCATCATGGCCCCAACAGAGATACTGGCCGAGCAACACCTTGACACCCTGCTCTCGTTTCTCAAAGGCATGCACGTGCGGGTGGAACTGCTCACGGGCATGGTGAAAGGCAAAAAGCGCGCCAAGATACTCTCCGATTTGGCCACAGGCGACATCGATATCCTCGTGGGCACCCATGCCATCATCGAGGAAACGGTGGTGTTCAAGCGGCTGGGTATAGCCGTGGTGGACGAGCAGCACCGATTTGGCGTGGCGCAACGAGCCAAGCTATGGCGCAAAAGCGAGCGACCGCCACACATACTCGTCATGACAGCCACGCCCATACCGCGCACCTTGGCCATGACCGTCTACGGCGATTTGGACGTGAGCGTCATTGACGAGCTGCCCCCCGGTCGCAAACCCATTGTGACCATACATAAATATGACAACCAGACCACCTCGCTATACAATGGCATCAGGCAGCAAATCAGGGAAGGAAGGCAGGTGTACATCGTATTCCCGCTGATAGAAGAAAGCGAGAAAATAGACCTGAAAAATCTCGAAGACGGGTTTAAGACCCTTTGCGAGGTGTTTCCCGAATACCGTCTCAGCAAGATACACGGACGCATGAAAGCCAAAGAGAAAGATGAGGAGATGCGCAAATTTGCGAGCGGCGAAACACAGATACTCGTGGCCACGACCGTCATAGAGGTGGGCGTGAACGTGCCCAACGCCTCGGTGATGGTGATACTCGACGCCCACCGCTTCGGGCTGTCTCAACTGCACCAGCTGCGCGGGCGAGTGGGCCGCGGAGCCAAGCAGAGCTACTGCTTGTTGGTAACGGGTTACGAATTGGCCACCGAGACGCGCAAACGCATAGATATCATGTGCCAAACCAACGACGGATTTCGCATAGCCGAGGCCGACTTGAAGCTGCGAGGCCCCGGCGACTTGGAAGGCACGCAGCAGAGTGGCGTCGCGTTCGACCTGAAAATAGCCGACATAGCTCGCGATGGACAAATCGTCCAGTTGGCCCGTGACGAGGCGAAAAAAATCATAGAAGACGACCCACAGTGCGAGAAGGAGCAGTACAGCCTATTCTGGAAACGTCTGAAAGAGCTGCGAAACACCAACGTAAACTGGTCGGCCATCAGCTGATCATGGATAAAAGACGATTGAGGCAACAGATATACAAGCACACGAATTATTTTGACAACAACCGCTCCGTGACGCGCGTATTCGCAAACAGAAACAGCCTTGGTCGTAAATACGGTCAAAACGAGCCACTTGCGCAAACGCCTACAAATAAGCTACTTGCGAAGATACACAACCTTTTCACTTTGTTTTTTTTATTTTTCTCCTTGTCATTGATACCCAATGGCGGCGCGTTTGCTACCCAATGACAACACCATCAAGCCTTAATCGGCATGCGTTTAGGGACCAAACATGGCACGAATAGTGCCTAATCGGTGCATGTGGTGGCAAAAAACACGCAGCAAACGGTGATCTGCCACTTCAAACACACAATTACAACACCTAATACGCACATTTTACAAGATATGTTTTTCACTCCGTTTTATTGACAATAATCTACTTGCCATGCCATCTACGACTGTCCCAATGTTGTGTGATTATTGAGACAAGACGACACGACACACAAGACATCACGCTCAAGGGCATGAGGCATCACATTCTATCAAGCCCCCTATCCTTGTCCAAAACTTATATGCCAGAACCGTGGAACAAAACATTTTATATCACAAGTGGAATGCAAAAAAAATTGCGATCCTCTATAAACAAGCCACATTATCATATTAATAGCCTCAGATTTTCCATAAATTACAATAATTACAATATAGTGAATAACATGCCCTAAAATGTTAACCAGAGTCTGAAAACAAAAAGATTATGTTAAATAGTAATTATTTTTGCACCGCTCTGTAGTAGGTAAATGGATATTTTTATTATATTTGTAACATCTTTTAGAAAATAGACCGATTTCGTTTGACAAATCTTTCTTTTTTCTTTTTGGGACATACGCATCGTCCCATCATAAAAATCTAAAGTACAAAATAGAGCTTATGGCTTTAAAAAAGACATTTAAGACCCTGACCATATCACTCTTTTTTGCCCTCGTGGCAGAGCCTGTCGCCGGTCAAGATTTGTTGGCACGACAAGCACCAGTGGATAGACGAGCAAAAAAATTGGACTCTATAGAGGTTAGAAACGTTATAGCAAGAGAAAACATCGCATCTCCCGCAGCTCAATTATATGGAGACGAATGGAATAACAGATACGCTCATCACCAAACAGAGCTACCCGATTCTTTCACTATCAACCTTCGCCATTTCTGCATGCCAACACCCAGTCGGGTTGTGACGAGCAATTTTGGCAGTCGCTGGGGACGTCAACACAAAGGCCTTGATATCAAAGTTTATATCGGCGACACCATCCGCTCGGCCTTCAATGGCAAGATACGCATTGTGAGATATGAGCCTCGCGGCTATGGTAACTATGTGGTAATACGCCATCCCAATGGTTTGGAGACCATTTATGGGCACTTGTCTAAACACTTGGTAAGAGAGAACCAAGTGGTCAGGGCAGGCGAGCCTATCGGCCTCGGAGGCAATACCGGCCGAAGCACAGGATCTCACCTGCACTTTGAGACACGTCTATGCGGCGTGGCGCTAAACCCTGGGCTGTTCTTCGATTTTCGCAATCAGGATGTCGTGGCAGACCAAGTGCTCTTCAGCAAGGCCACTTACGAAAGGGAGTCGAGAATTGCTACTCGTGAGCGTGGCAAAGTGGGCAACGGCGGATACACGCGCGATCAAATATACGGTGTGCTCGGACGCAGTAAGGACAACATGGCAGCCAACAACATAAACGCGGCCAACCAGCCTGAACGCGTGTATTATAAGGTGGTTAAAGGAGATACGCTTGAGTCTATTGCCAAGAAATGTGGCGTGACAGTCAATGAAATTTGCAGGCTCAATGGTTATCGCAAAAATCAAAGAGTGCGACCTGGACAAATCATAAGATACGTATAATATTTTTAAGACACACTGATAGCGCCCTTAACAGCAACGCCCGCCTGAACATATTCAGGCGGGCGTTGCTGTTGATTTTGGGCCAAACAATCTTGGCATCCCATAGCTTGATAATGAGTAAGCCACATCAGATTGATTTCTTTCTCATGCTCCTAATGACAAACCAAGCGTGCGTCGCGAGTGTGGTGAGCAGGCCATAGTGTTTGACCATAATATGAAATCGTTCTTTCAGCGATGCCTGATGGTTCTTGGCAGTCATGCCTCCCTCTAAATAGTTCACTAACACCATGCCCACATTTTTTAAACGCAAATGTCGGCGTTCGGCCTCTTGCATCACCCGGATGCACCAATCCACGTCTGCCGAAAAACGATATTGCAGGTCATAATGATTGTGCTTGGCAAGATCGGCGCGGGCGTAAAAAGACTGGTGGCACACTAACATGCCCCACTTGAACGATTTCCATGACAACTCTTGGGGCGGCTGCAAGTGTCGGTGACAAACAAAATGCCCCTCGTCGTTCACAATATCGGCATAGCCATAGAGCACAGCTGGCAACTCCTCGCCATCGGCAAAACAAAACGACACACGTTCAAGGGTGTCACGCCCGGGAAACACGTCTCCAGCGTTGAGAAAGACGAGATAGTCGCCTGTAGACCGATCTATACCTTTGTTCATGGCATCGTAAAGTCCGCTATCAGGCTCAGAGACAACCTCTACACGGTGCTCATTATCGACACTCGCATTTTTTTCTTGATATGACCGCGCCATGATCATCGTTCCGTCCCTCGACATGCCGTCAATGATGATATGCTCCACATAAGGGTATGATTGCTCAAAGACACTGTCAAGCGTGCGGCGCAACTCGTGCTCGGCATTATATGTACAGGTGATAATAGTAAAAGTGATCATAGGTCATAGTCTTTTAGCGCCAACGCTTGGTTATATACCTCGATGTATCTCAAGGCAACTGATTGTTGCGAATAGGTTTGACACACCTTCTGGATGGCTTGACGGCTGAGCGACTCATAATCAGACTCGAAGAGCACCCACCTAATTCCGCGAGCCAAATCATTGGCATCCTTATATATGGCAACGTATCCGTTTTTACGATGGTCTATCATTTCGGGTATACCGCCCACGTTAAAGCCCACGCAAGGCAGGCCGCAAGCCATCGCCTCCATGATGGTGTTGGGGAGATTTTCGGATAGAGACGGCAAGACAAAAACATCGGCAGCATTATACACATCGACGATTTTTTTCTCATCATCGACATAGCCCAAAGGATAAACAGGCAGCTCCAAGTCTCCGGCAAAGTCTTCGGCATAGCCTCCCAATATAGCGACGCCTACACTTTGGCGCATCTCGGGATATTTCGCCACGAGCTTTTGGCAGGCTTCTGCGAGATAGGACATACCTTTGTTCACATTGGTGACGCGCTGTGCCACAAACACTATGAGCCGTTTGTCCAATGGCAAACGCAACGACCGTCGAGCCATCTGACGCTCTTGTCGGTAATAAACCTGCGTGTTCAACGGATTTGGAACACTTGTCACCACTTGGCCATCCACAAGCCTGCTACGCTTAGCCTCTGCCGCAAGCCACTTGCTGCACGCCACGAAAGAAATGTGGTATTGTCGATAAAGTTTATGCTTTTTCTCCCAAACGTGATAGGAAAGATCTCGTTTGGCACCTCCATGAGGTAGGTATGGGCAATGGTGGCAGTGGTCTCTGAACCGTTCGCATCCGAGCGATAGATGACAAATACTCGATGTGGGCCACAAATCGTGCATGGTCCAAACCACGGGCTTGCCACTTTTAAGTATCTTTCTGATGCCGGAGAGCGAGAGCATGCCTTGATTGATCCATGACAAATGAATGATATCTGCTCTTTTGAACTCGGGCAGAGACGTGATGTCGGAACCTACATTGGCTATGTCTATCTGGAACAAATGTTGTCTATTGAAACGGAGATGCAAGAAAATACAAAAACGCTCCCACAAAAAACAAAAGCGGTGAAACCACGGATGAGGCAACCTCACCACATGGATATTGTCAGTTTGCTTGTCGGCAACGATCATCTTTGCCTTGACTCCATTATTGTTCAACGCCTCCATCAACCGGTGGGTAGCTACAGCCGCCCCCCCAGAACGCTCACTTGTATTCACTAAGAGTACTCGCATGGGTATACAATCTTGTTGTCGCAAAGGTAATAAAAAGCAACGAGATAAGCATCCACAATGCCGTTTAATATCTAAATAAGGCTATATGGAGTGTATTTGCTTTGGCTATAGCACTGTTGAAACCTACTACTCATGATAGCGTCAATGTATGATAAGTACATAAAAAAAGAGTTGTGTACGAACACAAAAAGTTGATTTGTGTCAAGAAAACAGCCATAATAACACCTTAAGCATCTAAAAGTATTGCTACATAAGAATATTAGCCGTATCTTTGCAACATCAAAAGGTTAATAGATTGTTTAGGTTAGTAATAATAGATTTAGGTTTTTAGTTATTAGGTTTAAGGTAGATTTGATAGATTGTTTAACGGATGACAATGAAGGCCGGGAGGTTTTTATTCGATTAGAAAAATTTTAAAGTTAAACATAAAAATACGTTGAAGCTCGCTGATGAGTTTCAACGTATTTTTTTTTGAGCGAAAAAAGGTACCCTCATTGAGTGGGCAAGCTTGTGGTGTTACGGTTTCTCTATCAAGCAAACAGCGTATGCCGCCATACCCTCCTGTCGCCCCACGAAGCCCATTTTCTCTGAGGTCGTGGCCTTAATGCTGATGGCATCTTCGTCGCATCCTATCGTTTGGGCCAAGCATGTTTTCATGGCGGGTATGTGAGGATTAATCTTTGGACGTTCGGCACACACAGTTGCGTCGATGTTTCCAACCCTATAGCCCTTTTCGGACAGTAGCGCTATTGTCTTTTTCAGAATGACCTTGCTGTCCATATCAAGCGTATCGGCACTGGTATCGGGAAAGTGATAGCCAATGTCGCGTAGGTTGGCAGCGCCCAAGAGGGCGTCGCAAATGGCGTGTATGAGCACGTCAGCGTCGCTGTGGCCCAGCAATCCACGGTCATGCTCCAACTTTACGCCACCCAAGAACAGGGCTCTACCTGTGGTGAGCTTGTGGACATCGTAGCCCATTCCTACCCTGATAGTCATATTGAGAAAGTTTTGTAAAATGATAAACTGAGTGGAATTTTATCGTCTGTTAAACAGGTCTTTGATACCGTCCATATCGAAGTTGAGTGTGAAACGAAGCGTTTGGTCCAATGGATTGCTCTTGGCCGTGGCTATGACATAGCCCGCATCCAGCGAAAAAACGCTCATGCGGAAGCCCGCGCCCACCGTGAAATATTTAAGATTACCCTTGTTTTCACTCTCATGGTGATATCCGGCGCGCAGCGAGAACTGGTCATGGTAGGTGTATTCCACACCCGCGCTCCATCGCACTTCTTGCAACTCCTCCCTGAAACCGTTAGGAGCGTCGCTAAAACTCTTGAAGATACCATTGATGGAAGAGATGTCGTAATATTTTTTTTGGACATAATCAGTATAGTCATTATAGTTGCCTTTGTCGGGGGCTTCTTTGAATTGGTCTTCCGTGGGATAAGTGGGCACCAATAATTTGTTGGCATCAGCCGCAATGGTGAAGCGGTTATACTCATCGATGGGTATCATCAAGGAAGCTCCCAAGCGCAGGTTGGCAGGGATGAACTCACTGTTGTCGTCGCCGCCAAAATTGATTTTGCTGCCGACATTGGAGATGTTTAGCCCCAAACCTAATTGACACTCACGACTCCCAAGGTTAAGATAGTTTTGGTAATATGCCGATAAATCTGCCGCGAAAGCCGATCCGGGAGCCGTGTCATCAGTGTAATTGTAGGTCAAATCAGAATAAATCCAACGCACGGCCGCACCAAGCGAGAAGTGCTCACTGAGCATTAATGAGTAGGCAACGTCTACCGACATTTCGTAAGGATGGATGGTCATGGCATCATCAGCCGTGCTTGTCATCACCTCGCCAAGTGAAAAATAGCGCAACGAGCCAGACACCGCGCTGTAATCACCGATACGATAATAACCAGCGAGATAAGCCAAGTCTATATCGCTGACAAGCTGGCGGAGCCATGGGGTATAGTTCAACGCCACGCCGGCGCGACTTATTGAGAATGGGTATTTGGCGGGGTTCCAATACTGCGAGGCCACATCCGGGTCGGTAGCGGCTCCCACGTCGCCCATGCCGGCGGCTCGAGCGTCTGGGGCAATGGTTTGAGACGTGACCGAAGCGTGCTCGGGATTGAACATGTCTTTCTTGTCTTGGGCGGACACGGAAAGGCTTATGGCGCAACACGCACAGGCTATCCATATCTTTAAAAATGTGCTCATTGTCTGTTTTCGATATTATGTTTGTTTATAACAAACGCTCATTACGTCCTATTTATTGCCTATCACAACTAACTTCTTGGCCTTTGAGACTTGTGGGCTACCATCGTTGGACAGGCGCGCCCGATAGAGGTACACGCCCGTTTGCAGCCTGCTGCCATTGGCTCGCGTAAGATTCCAGTCGACGGTATAAGTACCATCGGCAGCCGCTCCAGTCTCATGGTGTGTCCAAAGCAGTCGTCCACTCATGTCAAAAACGTCGATGGTGACATCTATATCGCTTCCGCCCACGTCATGACAGATGATGAATGTGGTGGACTCGCGAGCGGGGTTGGTGGACAATGCTACACTGAAGATGTTGGGGCGAAGTGCTTTCACCACCGTGAAATCGAGCGAGACGGTGGACAAATTATTTCTCGTGTCCCACGCTCGAAATTCCAAGGAGTGGTGGCCAGGCTCCAATTGAGGGATGCTGAAAGTCACCTTGCCATCGGTGTAAGTGCCAAAATCTAATTTGAAATATTCGTTAAGGTTATAAGTTTTTGAAGCGTCGCCGTCAATGACAAGTTGCAAATTGTGCCCAATGCCATTGCCCGCCGTATTAATTCCTGACACATCGGACAACTGCGCCACAAAATAAGGCGTGACGTTCACTTGCCCGCCATTTTGGAATTCGGGCGTGTTGAGGTAACAATACACTTTGGGACCCACGGTGTCGGCAACCAGCGCACCCGTTCCTCCAACCATGAAATGGTCGTCACACCCATGGGCTATGACATTGCGCCCATTGTTCACGGCGTATATATTCATCAGGCCGGCTTGGTCAGAATAATTGATATCCATGGGCATGGCAAAAGAAAAGCGAAAACGACCGTTCCTCACGCTGTCAGAACCACTAAACAAGACTGTCGGCCTATCGTAAAACTCAAATGGCTCCTCGGCCTCCGCGCTGGCGTTCATCTTGCACGATACCAACTCGCGCGAGTCGTTCACGATGGCGGAAACCACACCATTAAAATTGGGAGCGCTGTCTATATGCCCACTTACCTTGACCACTTCGCTCGCCCTGAGACTAATATTAGCGGAAACTTCGGCCAACTTAACACCATTAATAGAATCTATGATGACACGATGAGTAGGCAGGCACAACGATATGGCGGGATCGCCAAGGAGCGCGTATTGCAATTTGTTGATGGTACGGTCATCGCCACTTTCAATCATCTCGTTTTTCGCCAAGCGCTGCGCCTCGCCTATGGTTGTGGGCTTTCCATTATTTACATTGAGCACATGCTTGAGATAAGCCATGTTGATTTTGGTATTATAGATTTGATAAACGGTGCGCATGGCTCCCCAAAAAGCCACGGAGCCCCCTTGGGGATTGAGCACAGCAGACTCGCCAATGTTAGGTTGTACGCCGTCGAAAGGCATGATGCCACACGACGCCGTAATCCAAAGGGGCAAATGCTTATTTTTGAGTTGTTCGAAATCTTTTATGCCAAGCACTTGCTCATGAGAAATCAAATCGGAGATTCCATGTCCACAATAATCCATAATCAACGCTCCTTCCCGTTGCTGTTGCTTGAGAATCCTCCTAACCTCTGGATACCGATGGCCCACGGCGGACGACTCGCCATGATAAGCATCCCACATCACTTTCTTGATTTGGTAGCCAGGATATAGTTTATCCACCATGTCGGCGGCAGAGTTCGCGTCTCTCATGTGTTGGTTATTATCGCCATCATCGCCCATGAAGACCAAGGTGTTCTGCCATCCTCCGGCATGGGTGTTGTTGACATAATCTATAGTTTTATCCACCATCACCTTAGCTTCCTCGGGGGTTCTAACCGGAAAGCGTCCCACCGCAACGTCCAATTTATCTTTTCTTTGAGGGTTCGCGCCCTCCCCATCGTCCAACAAGCAAAAGAAACCATCGTCCATATAACTAAACAAGTCGCTGAAAGAGTTCTCGCTCTCGAAACAAAGCAAGAAATCATCCGGGCTGAACGACTTACATTCAGAGGTAAGCATGCGGTTATCCCACACGCAATCGCCAAAGAGAAGCAAGTGGCGAGGCATGTCTTTTTCGGTTTGGGCGCGGTCGTACAGCATTTTTAAATATCGGCGATAAGCGTTCGCGTCGGGTGTACCACTTGAGAACTCGTTGAATATTTCGTCCGCCGGCACGACACGTACACGCATCTTGTCATGCTTGGTATGGAAATCGGCAAGTCGTCGCGCCTGCTCCAACAGCTTTTGCGAAGTGGGTATTATGATCACCATGTCTGCCGCACCATGCGCATGAAGGTCTTGGTTGGTGATATTATGAACATATTCCGGCACCGGGAATGTGCCTTGAAGGTTGGGTGCCGGAACCTTGCCACTCCATGCCATTGATACATAATCCAGACGCGCGGGACCACCCGAGACGGTTTTTATCGTCACTGTGTCCGTATCAAGCAGGCGCTGAACATCGTACACCTTGGTAGATGCATTGCCATTTTCATGCTCTCCAATCATGATGTCTTGGGTGCCTATCAATCTGCCATTGAGCGCGATTTCCACTCGCGTGGGCACTCCCGCCGTGACGCTCACCGAGAGTTTACCCGTCTTGGAACCGCTCTTATTTTCGAGAACCACTTGCTTGTATCGTCCCATCAAGATACTTTCTCTGTCAAATAGATTTCGACCACCGGGATACCAACTATAGCCATCCACCTCGTAAAGAGAGTGATAATCGGTCGCAGAAGGATAAAACAAGTCCACAAACGTTTTGGCGTCCACGTGCTTCGGAGCACCATCTGCCTCTGTAAGAAAATAATAGCCATAGTCAGAATATGGGTTTCTGGTACGTATCGCGGCCTCGTTTCCAGCCCAACTCACAGGCCCTTTGGCGTGAAAAAGCCTCCGCCCCTCAACGACGCAGGTAGGCACCTCCTTCAAGTCGTCAAGATTGCGCAAGTCAGCTTCCAACAAAGTTTCATTCTGGAGATTTCCACCATAACCAAATACCTTTACTTTGTTTATATCCGAAAAACCTGCCTTGCGTATTAAAGCGTCTGTCAATTGGTACACTCCTGTGGCTGGCACCCTTATCTTTGCCCACTTTCCATGAGCCAACACCGAGTGCGCGGCATATCTTTCGGACTTACTCGTCCCACGAGTCGCCATTGCCCCACGTATCATGTTGCCGGTTTGGGCCTTGGAGCTAACGCCCAGCATGAAGCTGACAAGCACTTGGTATTTACCCTCTCGATAAATCACAGGGCAAAATTCCACCTCCAACGCACCTTGTTTTCGGCTCGTTACAACTTGCTGCCTTATCTTGGGCAATGACATAGGGATGCTGTCTGACAAGCGACGAAAGTTTGCCACATCTGACGGCGACATGTCCATAAATTCCGGATAACGTATATAAGCGGTGTAGACCGAGTCGGAAAAAGCTCCCGACAATGGTATAGAGCAAGCGAAAATGGGTAATTTTATCCCTATCTTCACGTCCTCGGGAGAAAGGTTGTAAAATCGTTGCGCTTGCGCATTGACGCCCAAACACAACAACGATGACATGGCTATGAAACGAGAAAATATATTCATATTGATGCTGTTCATATAAAACGAAGAGGGCTCTATGACGTATGCGGCACGAGTATGGCCATTCGCGCGCCACATGTTGGCACTCCACGCCTATTTGCAATAGCAGTCGAGCACCTTCCGTTCCTCCAAATAGCCCTCCAAATGGTCATCTATACACACTGGCCCCACTCCCGCTGGGGTGCCCGTGAAGAGCAGGTCTCCAGTCTTCAAAGTATAAAATTGGCTGATATAGGCAATGATTTGATCCACTTTGTGGAGCATATCGCATGTGCACGCTCGCTGCACAGTCTGTCCGTTGACGTCGAGGTGAAAGTTTATGCCCTGTATATCAAGAAACTCATTCTTGTCTGTCCACTCGCCAATGCAGGCGGCGCCGTCGAATCCTTTGGCCAAATCCCAAGGATGCCCACGCTTTATCAACTCACGCTGCAACTCGCGAGCGGTGAAGTCTATGCCCACCGTCACCACATCATAATAGCGCGGAGCGAAACGCTCGGGCACCGTCTTGCCCAACTTGCAGATGCGAACCACCACCTCCGCCTCGTATTCTATTCTCCCCAAATGGTCTGGCACGAAGAACGGTTTGCCGTTTTTCAGCAGGCTCGAGTCTGCCTTGAGGAACACGACTGGCTTTTCTGTCTTTAATAACGTGCCTCGCATCTCTTTATTGTGCAAGGCATAGTTCATACCAATAGCAAATATCTTCATCGTTAAATAACGCGTTTAGCATGGTTAATTCAACTTGGGCCAACTTTGGTCCAATTCTTAATGAGTCACTATAAACTTCTTCCCATCCCTGATATAAACACCCCGTGGCAAATTCTCGACATTCATTCCAACACAACGACCATCCACGGTATATATGCGCTTGTTGTCAAAAGTCGACACATTGATGTCTCTCACGCCCATCCCTTTATGCTTCAAGATATAGCGAAGCCCTGCCCAAGCATCTATCTCGCCATAGCCTTCATAGTTGGTTGGATATACAAGCGACGCTTCACGACGGTGACATGTGGCCTCGAAAGCCTCCAAACAGTCACGCGTGGTGAGCGTGGGCACAGCTTCCAACCACAACGCGATAATGCCCGTCACTACTGGCGCGGCCATCGACGTGCCGCTGAAACTTCTCCAACCATAGGTTCTTTTGTTGAAATTGAAGTGCCGAACGTCGTCAGCCAAAGGGCCTCCGGCATTAGCAGGATTAGCGATATAAAAACTGCTATAGGCCGAGATGATATTTTGTCCCGGTGCCATCACATCGGGTTTCACACGTCCATCCCATGTAGGTCCAATAGCAGAGAACTGCGTGCGTGAGCCATTGTCTCCCATATTAAACACCTTACGCTCTCCGAGATAGTTCTCAAACTGCGTGCGATAACCCGTTGCCCCTACGCAAATGACACTCGGCGCGCTGCCCGGGGATAACACACTATGTGTATTGTCACCATCATGGAGCGAAAGATCTATGTCATTGTAATAGAAATGAGTGCCTACCGGATACATTTCTACGTCGGCTTCCTTACCAATTACGCATACAGCGAGAGGCACCATTGGGCCGTGTTCTTTGCCCCTAAGTGTCACCACCAAGTCGCATATCAAATCATTCGCGTCATAACTCGACTTGTAAGCCGTGCCCATAATGTCATAAACTTGCTTGCCAACAAATAGGGAGTCATGATAAACCGAGTCTGCCGCAGCCAAAACTTGACTCATTTTAATACCTACAACCTGTGGCGACGTTTGATCTTGATAGAACCGTAGATCGATTTTAAAATCATCAGCAGACTTGGTTGTGACCATGACCGAGTTGGAGGGCGTTTCCAAAAATACGCCGGCTTGTTCCTTTCCATGTTCCTTGTGCACATGATTGATATGCCCTGCGTCATTTCCTGCTGACGCGACAAGGATACGACCCGGACCACAGAGAGAATCCAACATCTCATAATAAAGATTGTCATAACCATGAAAATCTTGCTGCGAGCCTTCGCTAAAGTTGATAACACACGGTTTGCCCACACTCTTGGCATAGTCGAAAATATATTTAAAACCGAGGGCATCGAGTGCGAATGTGTATTTGTAGTAGTCTTTCGGGTCTATGAGCGAAGCGTCGTTAGACGTGGCATTGCACACCAAACAGATATCACTGTCATAGGCTATGCCACGATAAGCCGACATATTGCCATCACCCTCCGAGCCACTTCCGGCGGCTATGCCTGCCGTATGTGTGCCATGCGACTGGATAAGCCCATCGCGCGGGCATCCCAATTTGAGCAATGCTTGCTGCCCCACATAGTCACGTCCAGCTGGCAACGCACTGCCAAGCGTATCTAAAGACAATTGGTCCCACATGGCTTTGATACGGTATTGGGTCATGTCTGATGAATAAAATGTAGGATGAGTGAGGTCAAATCCAATATCCTGCACACCGACAACAACACCTTTTCCCGTGTATTCTCGAGGAATGTCAACACCCGCATAAACCTTCGACGCATTAACTATGACACTCGTTATGTCCAACTGTGCGATGGGTCTATGCCCCGTTTCTATGCGCATGACATGGCGATCAAGCGACAAATGTCCCAACCTTTCTAATGGTATTTCTGCTACATAGAGATTTCCATAGCGTGCCCAAACTTTGCAACGACTGAGCGTAAGAGGCTCATCGCCTTCACTATCCAACTTGACAAATGCCATGAGCGATCCCTCGCGCGACAATGAGGAGCGAGTGCCAGATGGCATAGACAAACCACGCGCGGCATAATAAGCCTCACGTACGAAAGGCGACATCTTGCTCAAAGTGGCACGCTGAGCAGCGACCATCTGCGTCAAGGCGACGACAAAAAAAAGAAATGACAAGCGTTTCATCCTCTATGAAATATGAGCAGGCTCTTTGCAAAGATACTAAATTCTTTGACGTGACAGCGCGAAGCGATCAAAAAAAGCCACAAAAAAACCATGGAAGCTTTTCCTTCCATGGTCTGTATATAACAAGGCGTGAACGCCTTAAATATTAGTCGGCTGCCAAACCGTAACGTTTGTAGTCTACCACTTGCAAGCCTTTGCTCTGTTGGTTGAGCCACTGCGAAACGGTAATCTTGTCGCCATCGGCAAACTGGAACTCTTGATCCACCAAGCAATTCTCTTTGAAGAACTTGGCCATACGTCCCTTGGCGATGTTCTGCACCATCTCCTCTTTAATATTAGCTGCAGCCGTTGCCGAAACAGTCTCACGGATTTCGCGAGCTTTCTTGGCATCTTCCTCAGAGAGCCAGCCCTTGGCCATATTAGATTCTATATGGTCGTCAGAGTCTACCAAATTGGAGTTGATACCAGCTTTCTTCAAAGCGACGTTCACTTGGCGCTCTATCTGCTCCTCCTTGGTCTTGGACACAGCCACCTTGAACTCCTCGTCCTTCACCTCTTGAGATACCGACTGCTCATTCAGTGCGATAGGTTTCATGGCAGCCACCTGCATAGCCACCTTGTGACCTGCGTCCTCATTAGCATCGGTGAGCTTCACGAGGGTACAGAGCGTGTGACGGCCCATGTGGTCATACGTGTAGATATTGCTACCCTCGAGCACGTTGTATCCATCAAGTTCCATTTTTTCACCCACAACACCAGAACGTTGAGTAACAGCGTCTGCCACGGTATTGCCATCGGCGAGCTTAAGTTTTTTCACCTCATCCAAGGTCTTAGCCTTGGCAGCCACAGCAGCATCGAGGATCTCTTGAGTCAAAGCGATATAGTCAGCGCCATTCGCAACGAAGTCGGTCTCACACTTCAAGCCTATGATTGCGGCAAAATTGTCACTGCTCTTCACAAGTACACAGCCGTTAGAGATCTCACGGTCAGAACGCTTGGCGGCGATAGCCAAACCACGCTCACGCACGAGTTCCACAGCCTTGTCGATGTTGCCATCTGCCTCTGCGAGTGCCTTTTTGCAGTCTTTCATGCCAGCTCCTGTCATGGCGCGGAGCTTCTTGATATCTTCTATTGTAACAGCCATAATATGATTTAATCTTTTAATTTAACATTCTATATAAAAATGATAAGGTCTTGTGGTACAATCTATAGAAGCGTGATCGCACCTATTTCATACCACAAGACCTTACGCATAGCGTTATTCAGCGGTAGGAGCCTCCTCTTCAGCAGGTTTAGCTTCCTCGGCTACAACCTCTACCTTCTCAGCTGCAACCTTAGGTTCCTCTGCTTTCTCAGCCTTGGCCTCTTGCTTTTCTTCCTCTACATTCTCCTTTACATTGGCTGTTTTCTCAGCAACAACCTCTGTCTCGTTTTTGTCAGCAGATGCCTCGGCATCCTCTTGCTTACGAGTGCGACGAGAATGACGCTTGCCCTCACCGGCCTCTTCAGCCTGAGCGGCAGCTGCTTTGTCGTCAGCCTTCTCGGCCTTACGCTCTTGCAAACCTTCAGCGATAGCGTCACAAATTGCCGAGAGAATAGTCTCTACAGAGTCTTTGGCATCGTCGTTGGCAGGAATGACAAAGTCTATGTCGCGTGGATTAGAGTTAGTATCCACAATTCCGTATACGGGAATACCAAGACGATTGGCCTCACGAACAGCAATGTGCTCTTTCATCACATCCACAATAAACAATGCGGAAGGCAGACGAGTAAGTTCGGCTATAGAGCCAAGGTTCTTTTCCAACTTGGCGCGCTGGCGATTTATCTGCTGGATCTCACGCTTGGAAAGGTTGGCATAGGTGCCATCATTCATCAATTTGTCGATATTCGTCATCTTCTTCACCGCCTTGCGGATGGTGGGGAAGTTGGTAAGCATACCTCCGGGCCATCGCTCGGTGACGTATGGCATATTAACCGAGTTTGCCTTGTCGGCTATAATATCCTTTATCTGCTTTTTTGTGGCTACAAACAGTATCTTCTTGCCACTCTTAGCGAGGTTCTTAAGCGACTCAGCTGCTTCGTCAATCTTTACCACCGTCTTGTTCAAATCGATGATATGAATGCCATTGCGCTCCATGAAAATGTAAGGGGCCATGGCTGGATTCCATTTGCGTTTCAAGTGGCCGAAGTGACATCCGGCTTCCAATAATTGGTCAAAATTTGTTCTTGACATTGTTCTTTTCTTGTTTAAATTGTTTACTTTCTTTTTAAATTCTGTTAGAACCAATTGGCGAGTAGTCTTAAGAATCTCGTCAATTTAGATACTAAACGAAGGCTTCAATTAAAAATTCAAAATTAAAAACTCAAAATTGGGCTGTGCATTTCATCGCACAACAATTCGAATTCATCAACATGTCATCGCCATTTATCAAAAATCGAACCACACGTCATGCCGCATGGCAATTTTGATATTTGAATTTTGAATTTAGAATTGCATTAGCGTTTGCTGAACTGGAATTGACGGCGAGCCTTGGGCTGACCTGGCTTCTTACGCTCAACGGCACGGCTATCACGTGTGAGGAAGCCATGATCCTTGAGATTTTTCTTGTCTTCAGCGTTTATCTTCACCAACGCACGTGCGATGGCCAAGCGCAATGCTTGGCTCTGGCCAGTATAGCCACCGCCGTCCAAATTGGCTTTTATATCATACTTTTCGGTAACTTCCAACAGCTCCAATGGCTGCTTAACCACGTATTGGAGGATGGCTGATGGGAAGAACTCCTTTAAATCTTTCTTGTTAATAGTGATCTTGCCGGTGCCCTCAGATAGATAGACACGAGCTACAGCGCTTTTACGGCGACCAATTGCGTTAATAAATTCCATCTTTCTCCTTTATTATTTATACTGGTTAATATCAATAGCCTTGGGCTTCTGAGCCTGCATATCGTGCTCTGAACCCTCAAAAATATAAAGATTGTCCAACAAGGCGCGTCCTAAACGACCTTTAGGCAACATTCCCTTGACAGCGTGACGAATGATGCGATCAGCGCCATCCTTACGTTTGCGCAGCTCAGCGGGCGTGTTAAAACGCTGGCCACCGGGATAGCCAGTATAACGAGTATAAATCTTATCGGTTTCTTTCTTGCCGGAGAAAACCACCTTTTCGGCATTGATAATGATAACGTTATCGCCACAGTCTACATGAGGTGTGAAATTTGGCTTGTACTTTCCACGTATCAACTTAGCGACTTTAGAGCAGAGACGACCCACTATCTGGTCGGTAGCGTCAACTACTACCCACTCTTTATGCACTGTTTCCTTGTTGGCGGAAATAGTCTTGTAACTTAAAGTGTCCATTTTAAAAAATAAATTTTCTACTAAAAAACGTTTTTATTACCTGATAAAACAGAGACCTCACGGCGCCTCCAGTCTAAAAGAGACCATCCATGGCTTTCGCTCTGTCGCGCCATTGATTCACTAACCACGATGTCCGGCCAAAGGCACCACTATTAACACAATGCGCAAGGGACTCTAAGCGTGCCCCAAAAATAATCGGTATGCAAAAGTACTTATTTTATAGATGACTGAACTATCAAACACAACCAAAAAATCTATATTTAGAAAACATTAACTCTTTTAATAATTTTTAATACACAAATATTGACCTATAGGAAAACATTATAATAATAGCGACCTAAGGATAGTAAGCATATCAAGACCTTTTTTAAGACCAAAACTGCACATTTACTTGTTTTTTGTGTAACTTTGCACATATTTTATTAACAATGACAATATGAGCAACAATTTATTGAAAGGCAAAAGAGGCATCGTCTTTGGTGCCCTCAACGAGAAATCCATCGCATGGAAAGTGGCCGAGCGAGCTGTTGAAGAAGGTGCCACCATCACTTTATCAAACACGCCGGTAGCTGTCAGGATGGGCACTGTGAGTGCGCTATCTGACAAACTGCATTGCGAAGTGATACCAGCCGACGCCACTAACGTGGAGGATTTGGAAAATGTTTTTCGTCGCTCCATGGAGGTGTTGGGGGGCAAGATAGACTTTGTGCTCCATGCCATAGGTATGTCGCCCAACGTGCGCAAGCGCCGCACCTACGATGATTTAGACTACAAAATGCTGGACACAACGCTCGATGTATCGGCCATCTCGTTCCACAAGATGATTCAGAGCGCCAAAAAGCTCGACGCCATCAGCGAGTACGGTTCCATCGTGGCACTGTCATACGTGGCTGCCCAACGCACGTTCTACGGCTACAATGACATGGCAGACGCCAAAGCGCTGCTCGAGAGCATAGCCCGAAGCTTCGGGTACATCTACGGTCGGGAGCACCATGTGCGCATCAACACCATCTCACAATCGCCCACAATGACCACGGCCGGGCAGGGAGTGAAGGGCATGGACAAGCTATACGACTTCGCCAACCGCATGTCTCCGCTTGGCAACGCCACGGCCGAGGAATGCGCCGACTACTGCGTGGTGATGTTCTCAGACCTCACGCGCAAGGTGACCATGCAAAACCTGTTTCATGACGGTGGCTTCTCCAGTGTGGGAATGAGCCTGCGGGCCATGGCCACCTATGAAAAAGGATTGGACGAATACAAGGACGAGAGCGGCAATATCATCTACGGATAAGCATTGCTTAGATTTGTAACCATAATATAAGCAACCGCTACTTCATAGCCAAGCCATTCTAATCACTATGATTGGAATGGCTTTTTTAACTCCAAACTTGAAAATGGCGAGCATTGTTGTCACGTAAATCTTTTTTGAAAAATTAAATTATAGGATTGACTATTCTCACTACGCATCACTTTTTGTCGTTATCTTCTGTTTTTTACAAAAGAAAATTGCAGTCATGGGCAAAGTTCGTCACCTTGTCAGACACCCGGTTATTAGCTGGCATTGCACGGTGTGGCATTAGCAACGACTTGACTTATCACGTTCCGGCCGTATGCCCGCGATTGCTTAAGGCGTTATGCCATAGGGGCAAAGCGTGATTATCTCGCTCAATACGGGGCAACACTGTTGCCGTCATGGTCAAGGAAATAACACACGAAACACACAGATAATTTTATTAGAAAAACATTTGACAAAAAGCCTTTCGTGCGTGGCGTATTTGCAAGCGAGCGCACACTCGCCCTCAAATACGCCACGCATTTGAGTTTTGCGTAAAACGCATATCATCAGAGACTTGTATAGAAAATATACATTTGAGACAAGAAAAGTTTTCTGGACGAGCTGCGTTTAGTGCCTAATCGCACATCGATTAGGCACTAAACGCGACGCGATTAAGACCGAAACACCATGCGTTTAATGCTCAAGCGCAAAGCGATTAAGTATCGATCGCGACACGAAGGCATCACAAATCTACTCTCGCGACATGCCAACGTGCCCATAAATAAAGAAAACACAGCTAAAAAGCAGATTTCTCATATACATTTTTTTATGATTATTTTCTGACAAAGGGCTGTGTGCAGGCAATGCGTGCGTATGAATGGCAAGAGGCGCATTGCACAAGGTGGCGCAAGGCTGAAAACGCAAGTAGAGCAAGCCAAGCATGACAAGGTGGACTCGTAAAGACTGAATACCATCGCCACCAAGCTGGCGCAACCACAAAATGGCAGGGGTGTCGCTGGCTCAAGAAGACTTCTCGAGACCACGCCGACGCGACATCCAAATCTCGATTGAGTTGATGATGTTTTGCCAAAGTATATAACACCCCGGTCCTACCGACGACAACGGATTCAAGAACGCCGTGGCCACCCAGATGGCAAAGGCTGTGTTTTTCTGGCCAAGGGCCTGGCCAGCCTCGTTGGTCTTATCAAAATAATGGCCGATGTAACGACCCGTGGCAAACTGCACGATGCACAACACCAACCCCATGAGGGCTATCGACACAAGAAAGAAGACCGAAGTATGCTCCCAAGCCTCTCGAATGTTCATGGCCGTGGTGCCCGACACCACCACCAAAGAACAACCCCACATGTAATAACTGAGGTCTTTCACACCAACGATACGGCGATGCAGCCTGCGCATATAGTGCTTGACAAAATAGGCGAAGATCATGGGCAAAAGCAAAACCACGCTCACTTTCCACAAGATATGAAAGAAAAGAGGCCCAAACGCTATGCTAATCGTGCCGCCATTGGTCTGCGGGAGTAATGGAAAACAAAGGGGAATAAGCAGTGCTGAAATAAAATTGGAAAGAAATGTATAGGTGGTCATCTCTTCCAAGCTACCTCCCAATTTGGCCGTTACCACAGGAGCGGCTGAGGCAGCTGGGCTGATAATGCAAACCAATATAGCCTCGAGCATGATTAATGCGCTACCACTGATGCCAAAACCAAGAATGCCACCCACAAGAATGAGCACAAAAACCATCTGCTGCACACCTATCCACAGATGCCATTTCACGGGCAGCAATCGCCTGAAATCTACCTTGCAGAAAGTCACAAACAGTATGAGAAACATGAAATCGGGCAGCACGCTGTCGTTATAAGGGGCGTACCACTCACCGATGGGCTGCAAAAAAGGCACAAAATGGAAAAGCAAGTACACCACGATGCCCGTGGTAATGGCTAACGGCAATATCCAATTTCTTACAAATCTGATAACATTCATGATACATTATTATAATATAGCCAAATTGGCGTGATGTTCTACATCACACCAATCCATCTCAAAACGTCGTTTAGATTGGCCACCACCATGAGCAATATCAATATGATGATACCGGCATACTCGGCACGAATCATGAATTTTTCTGAGGGTTTGCGACGCGTAATGATTTCATAGAGCAAGAATATCACATGCCCGCCGTCAAGGGCTGGTATGGGCAGGATATTCATGAAAGCCAATATGATGCTCAGAAATGCTGTCATCCGCCAGAACATGTACCAATCCCAAGAAGCTGGGAACAGGTTGCCGATGGAGCCGAAGCCACCGAGGCTCTTCGCGCCGTCGGCCGTAAAGACGTATTTCATGTCGCTGACATAGCCCGAGAGAACGTTCCATCCATACTTGACACCAGCGGGAAAACTCTCTAAGAAACCATAAGTGACATGTGTACTTTTTGTCGCATACATCTTGGCTATGCTTGGAACGGCAAAGCCTAATTTCAAGTTGGGAGTGAGTGTCGTTTGCAATGTATCGACAACAGTGCCTCCGGCCTTGGCCACAATGAGTGTGACACGCCGTAGTTCGACACTGTCTTTGTGAGTCTTGGCGGCCGTCATTTGGTCTTCCACACGCCCTATCTCATCCATAAACTCGTTGTATGAGCCAACGTTCTTGCCATTGATGGAACGTATGGTGTCGCCCTTGGCCAATCCTATCTGGCAAGCTGGCGCCAAGACAGTGACGCTGCCATCTTCTGTTACAGGCACACGACGAAATACAGTATCGACGATAGCGGGGATGAATGGCTCGACAAACTTTGGCGTAGTCTGCAACATATCTAACAGATTGATACCACCGGGAAGTGCGACACGCACCTTTTTGCCACCGCGAACGACATCTGCGTATTGGGCTTCGGAGAGGTCACGGTAAACGTCTATATTGAAGTCGCGGAAAGGTCGAATGTTTGTACCAACAAGAATATCCTTGTCTTGGAACCCGAACTTCTTGGCCTCGGTGTTAAACTTCATGCCCTCGGTCATATTGGACATACCCACATAGTTCTCACCCCAATGATACATAATCATGGAATAGATGAAAAGAGCCAGCAGAAAATTGACCGTCACGCCACCCACCATGATGATGAGACGCTGCCACGCGGGCTTTGTCCTGAACTCCCACGGCTGTGGCTCTTGTTTCATCTGCTCGGTATCCATGCTCTCATCGATCATGCCGGCTATCTTACAATAGCCTCCAAGCGGCAGCCATCCTATGCCATACTCGGTGTCTCCAGTCTTAGGTTTGAAACTGAAAAGTTTTCCTCTCCACTTGCCAACGCTGACATCAAAAAAAACAAAGAACTTGTCCACGCGCACTCCGAAGAGCTTCGCTGCCAACATATGACCGCCCTCGTGCAAAAGAACAAGCAGGGATATAGACAAAATGAATTGGAGGAGCTTGATTAAAAAGATTTCCATTGAGTTTAAATATTTACTGTAAGCCTTATTTTTTTTACTTTCACGACATAAAAAGAACGTATAACGCTTGAAGGAACAACAATTCTTTTGATCTGTGAAAAGACTTAAATAATAGGCAATTAGTTGTTTTTATTAAGAATTTTGCTTGCTATATTTCTGGCCTCTTGGTCTGTTTGGAGATAGACATCGAGGTCTGGATTATTGTCAAAAGTGGCTTCTCGCATGGTTTGTTCTATGATATCTGCCATGCCCAAGAACGTGCACGCACCGCGTCTGAATGCTGCGTTGACCACCTCGTTGGCCGCGTTGAGTATGCACGGCATGTTACCCCCACGGCGAATAGCCTCGTAAGCCAAGGCCAAACATTTGAATTTGTCCATGTCTGGCTCGTAAAACTCCAATGTTTGGGTTTTAAACAGGTCGATCTTATCACCTTGCAATGACAGGCGTTGGGGGTAAGACAGGGCATACTGGATAGGCAAGCGCATGTCTGGAACGCCCAATTGCGCTTTCACCGCGCCATCCTTGAACTCCACGCCGCTATGCACCACGCTCTGCGGATGTATCAGCACTTGTATCTTCTCAGCCGGCACGCCAAAGAGCCACTTGGCCTCCATCACCTCAAACCCTTTGTTCATCAGCGTGGCGGAGTCTATCGTAATCTTCGCGCCCATATCCCACGTGGGGTGACGCAAGGCGTCTGCCGCAGTGACGGTAGCCAACTGGTCGAGCGAATGGAGCCTGAACGGTCCGCCCGAGCAGGTCAACAATATCCTCTCCACCTCGTTCATATCCTCGCCCACAAGGCATTGGAATATGGCACTATGCTCCGAGTCTACGGGCAGCAGGTCCACATGGTACTGGCGCACGAGGTTCAACATCAGCTCTCCGGCCACCACAAGCGTCTCCTTGTTGGCCAAAGCTATCTTCTTGCGAGCCTTGATGGCTTGAATGGTGGGGACCAATCCGGCAAAGCCCACCATCGAGGCGATAACCACATCGATAGCATCTGACTCGACAACTTGGCTTAACGCATCCGCCCCGGCATAGACCTTGATATCTGGTTTGTCGGACAACAAATCCGTCAAACGATCGTAACGCTCCTCGTTGGCAATGACCACACAAGCCGGGTTGAAGCGGCGAGCCTGCTCGGCGAGCTTCTCCACGCTGTTGTTTGCGGTCAGACAGTAGACCTCGTAGCGGTCTGAGTGTCGCGCGATGACATCGAGTGCCTGCGTGCCTATTGACCCTGTGCTACCGAGAATACATATCTGTTGTTTCTTCATTATATTGTTTTGATTGTGCCATTCCATACGCCACGACTACAAATCGAGCAGTCCTTGAGGTATGTTCATGGCAATGACGCGCGTGTTATTGTCCACTTTGGTGATGAGACTGACATCTGCCGGTATCAGGATTTCCCTGCCATCATTGGCCGCCACCTCAAACAAGACGTTGATAGTGCTGTCGTCCACACCTTTGACAACGCCCACAGGCTTATGCGTTTGGGCGTCGAGGATTTTGTATCCAACGATTTCTGACCAACTCAGATGGTCGACATCGTCCCCGGAACGTGCCCTTTGGAAAAAAACATCACAACCCGAAATCTCACGCGCTTGCATTTGAGTGTCGATGTCTTCAAACTTAAGCAACGCCACTTCGTTACTCTTAAAACGGTATTCTTCTATAAAAAAAGGAACCAAAATGCCATCAAGTTCTATTAAAAGATGGTCAGTCTCTACTCTGTCGAACACGTCGTCGACAAATCGAAACGTGATTTCGCCCCTCACGCCATGTGGCCTTTCCAATTGGCCTATGCGGTAAACGTCCTCCCTTTTAATCATCGACACGCGATATTTTGGCTCCCAATTGATTGAGCCTGTACTCTATATCCTCATACCCACGGTCTATTTGGGCGATGTTTTCGATACGGCTTACCCCGTCAGCACCCATTGCGGCTATGAGCAAAGCAATGCCAGCGCGAATGTCTGGACTTGTCATCCTGCCGGCTCTCAACTTGATGCGATGATCCTGGCCTACCACAACAGCCCTGTGTGGGTCGCAAAGGATGATTTGGGCGCGCATGTCTATGAGTTTGTCCACAAAGAAAAGCCTGCTCTCAAACATCTTTTGGTGTATCAAAACCGAGCCCCGTGCTTGCGTGGCCACAACCAACAGCACAGACAAAAGGTCTGGCGTGAGCCCTGGCCAAGGTGCGTCTGCCAATGTCATAATGGTGCCGTCAATAAAAGATTCCACCTCATAGTGACTTTGATGAGGTATGAAAATATCATCGCCATCCACCTCTATTTTAACGCCAAGACGGCGGAAAGATTGTGGGATTACGCCCAAATTTCTCAATGACACATCTTTCACGCGAACACCATTGCCCACCATTGCCGCCATGCCTATGAACGATCCGACCTCTATCATATCTGGTAACAGGCGATGCCTCGTGCCATGAAGGCTTTTCGTGCCGACAATGGTGAGCAGGTTACTGCCTATCCCACTGATGCCGGCTCCCATGCCATTAAGCATATGACAGAGCTGTTGCACGTATGGTTCGCAGGCCGCATTGTAGATGGTAGTCACGCCATCGGCCAAGACGCTGGCCATGATGATATTGGCGGTGCCCGTCACAGATGCCTCGTCCAACAACATATAGGTGCCTTTCAAGCGTTTAGCCGTGATGTGATACACATTGCGTTCAGGGTCGTGGACAAAATCAGCGCCTAACTCTTTAAATCCCAAGAAATGGGTGTCAAGCCTCCTTCGTCCTATCTTGTCACCCCCCGGCTTAGCCACAATGGCTCGCCCAAAACGTCCAAGTAACGGCCCTATAAGGAGCACCGACCCCCGCAACGATGAGCATTTCTTGACAAATTCAATACTGTCAAGGTAGTCGAGGTTTAGCGCATCGGCTTGGAACGTATAGTCATGCCGACTGTTTTTGACAACTTTCACGCCAATATCCTTGAGCAAGCGAATAAGGTTGTTCACGTCAAGAATATCGGGGATATTTGATATTCTTACCGGCTCATCCGTCAATAACGTAGCACTGACGACCTGTAGCGCCTCGTTTTTGGCACCCTGAGGGATAATGGTGCCAGACAATTGATGCCCCCCCTCGATGACAAAAGACTCCATAGGCTATTTCTTTCTACGTTTTCTATCGTTTTCACGGGCCGAAATCTTGTCAAACTTAAAGTTTTCAAGGTCTATCTGCACCCTCCCGTCCGTATAGCGAGCCAAGTCGTCCGCCACCTTTTCATCACTACAACTGTGGCTCCATTGCATGAGGTCGCGTTTCATCTGGTTAGCCGTCAGCCTGACCAAGGCGTCGTATTCCTCACCCTCGGGCATGGTTTTGAGCTTGTCGAAGAGCTCGAACAACATGCGTCCATAATGGCGCACCGCTATCTTATCGTTGGGATAAACCATGGGTTCTGGCTTAGTGCCAATAGATTTGGCTTGTGATACATCATAAGGCCAATCAATATCCAGTTTAAAATCGCTCATCAATGCCAAATGATCCCACAGTTTCTGTTTGTAGTCCGCGCTCTCCTTGATTTGTGGAAACATGCGTTCCATGGTCAGGACGATGGTCTCGGCACAACGCTGGCGTTCTTCTTTATCCTCCAACGTCAACGCGTAGTTCACCATATTTTGTATTTCCCGGCCATATTCCGGCAATACGAGCTTTTCTCGTTGGGTATTATAATCCAATCCGTCTATATTCATAAGTATTGTTATTTTGCCTTTATCAAGGGAGAAATGAGACTTTATTTTCACTCAACGACATTTCATCGCAAAGTCGACGTGACGCCTTACAACAATTTACGCGGTTGTTTAGCCACGAAATCCTTTAAATAGAATGGCACAAAATAGGCCACGTCCTCAAACCTTTCGTCCGCCCACCGCTTTTCCGCCAATGGCAACATGTTCTTGGCCAACGCCTCCACGCCGTCTATGAAACGGGCGTTGGGGTGGTCTATGGCATCCTTGCATTTATGAGCCCCATTGCCAAAGAAATAGACTGGAGCCTTATCCAAGAACTCCCTGTACGTATCCGCGTCCACAACATCAGCGTGAATGGGCCTAATCTCTTTGAGAGAGCGGTCGAAAACCTGTGCGTAAACCTCCATCCTGCGAGCATCGAGCATGGGGCACAACAATGCGTTTTCCTCCTCTATCCGCTCCTGAAGCAGCACCGGCACACACAACAGCGACAACGTAGGCACACTGATGAGCTTAACGCCACGTCCATAGCACACACCCTTGGCCATCGAAACGCCAATGCGCAGCCCGGTGTACGAACCAGGACCAGAGCTTACTGCCACCGCGTCCAAAGGTATGGCGTGGTTGTCAACGTATGACAAAGCCTCGTCGACAAACGTGCCAAGCCTCTCGGCATGGTTAGGGCCAGAATGGTCTTCTTGTTCAAAAATGCACGCGCCATTGTCGCTTACGGCAACAGAGCACACATCAGTACTCGTATCAATATGCAATATACAAGACATAACTTTTTCCTCGTTTACTATCGAATAATCTTAATAAATTGCAAATTTACTCTTTTTTCCTGCATTTTTTGTATTTTTGCAGAAATTTAACTTGCAAGAAACTATGATACTATCAATGACCGGTTACGGCAAGTCTGTCGTAACATATAGAGACAAGAAGATTAACGTTGAGATAAAATCATTAAATAGCAAGTCCTTGGATCTATCCGTTCGCATAGCTCCGCTTTACCGGGAGAGAGAGATGGAGATACGCCAAAAACTTGCCGCAGCGCTCAAGAGAGGGAAGGTAGACTTTTCGATTTGGATCGAAAAAAGCGACCTTGTAGACGCCACTCCCATCAACGCCTCGCTTGTTGAGAATTATTACAACCAGATAAAAACCATCTCCGAGCACACCGGCATACCCGAGCCAACTGATTGGTACGCCACGTTGCTACGCATGCCCGACGTGCTTCTCAAGACAGACGCCGAGCAACTTGACGACGAAGAGTGGAGCATGGCGAGCCAAGCCATCGACAAAGCCTTGGCCGAGACGATAGACTTCCGCCGCCAAGAAGGTGCCGCCCTCGAGAAAAAGTTCAACGAAAAAATTGCCAACATCAGCCGGTTGCTCCAAGAGATAGAACCATTCGAGGCAAGCCGAGTGCCTAAAATAAAAGAAAGTATCATCAATGGGTTGAAGCAAATACCCGAAGTGGATTATAACAAAAACCGGCTCGAGCAAGAACTCATTTACTATATCGAGAAGCTTGACATCAACGAGGAGAAACAACGACTGGCCAATCATCTTAAATATTTCAGCGAGACTATGGCCGAAGAGCAGCCCAACGGCAAAAAATTAGGCTTTATCGCCCAAGAAATGGGGCGCGAGATAAACACCACTGGCTCTAAAAGCAACCAAGCGGAAATGCAAAACATCGTGGTAAAAATGAAGGATGAGTTAGAGCAAATCAAAGAGCAGGTACTCAACGTACTATAAAGACATACCTGCCCCAACCATCGCTATCCTCATCCGGGCATCCTTAATACCATACGACAATGGTACCGGGGCCCAACATCAAACCACCCATCCACCCTTCACATCATCGACTATGAACGCCAATAACACGCCAAACGCCAAACTCATCATCTTCAGTGCACCCAGCGGAAGCGGCAAAAGCACCATCGTCAATTATCTCATGCACGAGCACCCCGAGTTGCGTCTGGCTTTCTCCATATCATGTACCAACCGGGCTCCACGTGGCACCGAGCGACATGGCGTGGAGTATTTCTTTCTTTCGACCGATGAGTTTCTGTCCAAGATAGACGGAAACGAGTTCTTGGAGTACGAGGAAGTTTACCCCGGCCGTTTCTACGGCACCTTGAAATCGCAGGTCGAAAACCAGCGCGAGAAAGGCCAAAACGTTGTGTTTGACGTAGACGTGAAGGGAGGTTGCAACATCAAAGACTATTACGGCGACCGCGCACTAAGCGTATTTATTCAGCCGCCATCCGTCAATGAGCTGCGCCGCCGCTTGGAGAAACGGGGCACAGACGCACCAGACGTAATCAAGCAGCGGCTGGACAAAGCGGCCTACGAAATGACTTTCGCCAACCGTTTTGACCGCATCATTGTCAATGACGACCTTACGAAAGCCCAAAACGAGGCCTATGAGATAGTCAGCGAGTTTTTAAAAAAATAGTTATCTTGCGCCTTATCATCCATCAGTAGGCACCCAGCTTTATATTTATCCACACGCTTATGAACGCCATCGCGCCGCCATCGCTTGCCACACGCGCCACCACCCACGACAGTAGGTTGCGCACAGGAGTGTTCGGCGGCAGCTTCAACCCCATTCATGTGGGGCACATTGCGTTGGCGCGCCAAATACTCCAAGCAGCCCATTTGGAAGAAGTGTGGTTCATGGTCTCGCCTCTCAACCCCTTCAAGACCAACGATACCCAACTTTTAGACGACCGCTCACGACTCGATCTCACAAGTCGAGCACTCGCCACAGAACCAACACTGAAAGCCTCCGACTACGAGTTCCACCTGCCCAAGCCTTCTTATATGTGGAACACGCTCAAGCACTTAGCCACCGACTATCCGGAACGCACATTCATCCTTATCATCGGCGCCGACAACTGGCTGGCATTCGACCGCTGGGCCGAACCGCAATACATACTCTCGCATCACGAGATAGCGATCTATCCACGCAAGGGCTATCCCATAGATCGCTCCAAGCTGCCTCCCAACGTGCACCTCGTCGACACACAGCTCTACCCTCTAAGCAGCACAGAGATAAGGCGTCGCGTCAAAGCGAGACAGCCCATAGACGGTTTAGTGCCTGACGCCATCTTGCCAATGGTGCAAAAACTGTATCGGTAAGCACACACCTTTAGAATGTCAAGGCACATTGACAAAACTCCATTTTTTCAAAATAATATCACAAAAAAAGCATCCTCCACAACCTGTCTTTTAGCGCAAAAAAAATCAGTTTCTTGGCAAATTTTCGCCATTACGGATATCTCGATTTTGTCGTCAAACCACAAATGCTATCCAATCGCACCACGTTTAAGGCCCATTGAGCCCGCGATTAAGTCTCATTGATGTTGCGACAAAGGCCTAATCGCCACAGCTTTAAGCACTAATGGCAAGTCGGAAAGAAAACTTTTGCACACCAAAAAACACCAAAATGTCATAGCGATCTGCAAGACAAGGCTTTACAAAAAACTCGCATTTTTCGTGTATTTGCGTGCAAGGCCAACCCCGACAGCAAATACACGATTTACAGAAACTACTTTGTCAATATTTTTCAGCTTAGGCATGCCAGTCCATCAATATCTCCATCATACCTCACCCAATGCGTCAAAACAAGCCAAAGCACGCTTGACAACACTTCTTTCGTGTTAATTTAGGGCATGTGCATTGTTTATCTCCTATTTTTATACTATTTTTGCAGAAAATAATAAAACAAGCATTCGTGAAGACTTTGAGACAAGTGGCACTGCTATTGCTGAAGCCCATCATGAGGAACAGCGTTTTCTTCGTGATGATGTATGCGCTCGGTATGCTGAGTGCCATCCTCACTTTGCCTCACCACAAAGACGCTACATTATACGAGAATATCTATTTAGAGCTATTTTTGTTTGATTATTGCGTCTGCGCGGTACTCACGCTTTTTCCTCGCAAGATACGCACATGGCTGAAACGGTTGCTCTACATCGTGCTCTACACCGTGTCTATCATTGACATCTACTGCTTTTGGAAATTCGCCTCAACACTCAATCCCACGATGCTCATGCTCGTGAACGAGACCGATAGCAGAGAAGCAGGCGATTTTATTCGGGCATTTCTCACCGTAGACATTCTCTTTTCGCCCCTCGGCTGGATATTTTTGCTCATCCTCATTCATGCCCTATGGGTAGTGCGTCGGCACTTTTTCCACCTACCAAGCAAACACACACGCCAAACGGTCAGAGCGTGGCTCATGGCCATAGACGCTAAGGCCACCAAGTGGAAATTAGACTATGCTGGGGGCTTGGCCATCGCCGCACTTTTGGCGATGAGCATAAACGCAAGCTGGCACAATATAAAAGAGACAGTCAGGCTGATGACCGCAGACACCATCGGCACCGTGGAGCACATCTTGACCGAGAAAGATCACGCCGTGCTCTATTTGCCCATCTACCGCTTGGCATTCAGCATATACAGCAATTCATTGGCCGACGAGCAGATAGGACGGTGCATTGCCACTAATGAGAAGATAGCGGTAGACACTTGCACACAGCGTTCGCCCACCATCGTTCTTATCATCGGAGAGAGCTATGGCAAGGCGCACAGCTACCAATACGGCTACTATCTCAAGACCACACCACGCCAAATGAGACGTGAGCGCAGCGGACTGCTCACCAAATTCACCGACGTGGTGAGCTGCTGGAACCTCACGAGCTTTGTCTTCAAGAACGTGCTCTCCACACATGTAGTAGGACAGGAAGGTGAATGGTGCGACTACCCGCTCTTCCCAGCTATATTTCGTAAGGCTGGATACCATGTGAGTTTTCTCACCAACCAATTCTTGCCCAAGGCCAAAGATGCCGTATACGATTTCTCTGGCGGCTTTTTCCTGAACAACGCCACACTGAGCAAGGCACAGTTTGACACCCGCAACACACAAACACACCAATATGATGACGGACTGCTCGATGACTATGACCGATTAGTGGAACGCGGAGAGATAACCAACGACAACCCCAATCTCATCATCTTCCATCTCATAGGCCAACACGTGAACTACCGCACACGGTGCCCCAACGCACAGCGCAAGTTTGGGCCAGAGGCGTATGCGAAGACGCGACCGGAACTCGACGAGAAGAAGCGACGTATCATCGCCGACTACGACAACGCCGTGCTCTACAACGATTCCATCGTGGACGCCATCATCAAGCGTTTTGAACACAAGAAGGCCATTGTCATCTACATGCCAGACCACGGCGAGGAATGTTACGAACCGGGGCGAAATTTCATCTGTCGCAACCACAGCGCGGCCATAGACTGGTCCTTGGCCCACTACGAATTTGAGATCCCATTCTGGATATATTGCTCTCGCAAATACGTGAAAGGGCACAGAAACGTATACAGAGCCATCCGAAAAGCCAAAGACAAGCGATTTATGACCGACGCCCTGCCACACATGATGCTGTGGTTAGCTGGCATCAAAACCAAAGACTACAGGCCCGAATACAACTTGCTCTCGACCGAGTACGATGAGCGAAGGCCTCGCATACTGAAGAACACCACCGACTATGACTATTTGCGAGAACGTCACTACGCCGAGTCTGCCAAGCAGAAATAAACGCCACCGCCATCATCCTATTATCACCGATCGTCATGAAATACAAAATGAATGTCGCGCTTCTCTCGCGCACTGAGTGCAACGCGCTACGAGGAATGGCCATCATAGGCATTTTCTTGCATAACTATTGCCACTGGCTCGGCCCCGTGGTGAAGGAAAACGAATATCAGTTTTTCAAGCGCAACGCAGACTGGTTCTCACAAGTAGCAAGCAACCCCGACTACCTGTGGCCTATGCACATACTATCGTTTTTCGGACACTACGGCGTACCAATCTTCTTGTTTCTCAGTGCATATGGGTTGGAACGGAAGTATGGCGCGACATCGCCCGCCACGGCACAAGACCATGACAGCGTTGGCGACACGTGGATGTTTGTCAAAAAGCACTATCTCAAACTGTTCCAAATGATGTTCGTGGGCTTCGTGTGCTTTATCTTTGTGGATGCCATTACACCCGGTAGTTGGCACTACTCCGTGCTGCAAATCGTGGCGCAAATGGGCATGTTCAACAACCTTTTGTCAGAACCCGACCAGAATATCTGGCCAGGACCTTACTGGTTTTTCGGGCTGATGCTCCAGCTCTACATTGTGTACCGGCTGCTGCTCTATCGCCGACACTGGGCCTGGACGGTAGCATTGATGGCACTCTGCATTGGCGGACAGCTCTGTCTCGGACCTGAAAGCGAGGCTCTCAATCGCTATCGGTACAACTTCATGGGTGGCATGCTGCCCTTTGGTATGGGGCTGCTGTTCGCGCGCCACGGTCAACGGGTCATTTTGGTGAACCTCTCCACGGTGGCATTACTCATGTCGTTTGTGGTCACAACGTTTTTTGTAGTTGGTTTCGGCAACAACTTTTGGGGCTGGACGCTTGTGCCTGCGCTGGTGTGCTATGCCGCTGTCTATTTTGTAAAATCATTGAAGAGCGTGCCTGCCAATATCGTAACCGATACCATTTGGAAAGCATTGCAGTGGATGGGTGGCATATCGGCAGCCCTGTTTGTCATCCACCCCGCGCTACGAAAAGTATTCATACCCATATCTCGACATGGCGACACCTACGCCGGACTATTGCTTTACATCATCGCCTCAATAGGCGCGGCATGGCTTATCAATGAGATTATGAAAAAAATAAAGATGGGATAAGACGACAAAAGCTTTCTGCGACAAAAACAAGACATGTCATAGCCCCAACAACATCATGTTACTCAGCACATGAACACACACACCACACAGCATCACGACTTGAAAATACCCTTATGGGCAAACGCCCACGAGGATGGCTATCGGCTAACATTGGCCGACATCAGCACCTACCGAGGAGAGCTGATGGGTCTTGCCATGTTGATGATTATGCTGTTCCATGTGCCCCTTTCGTCGCACAACCCGTTCTTTGGACTACACAGAATGGGCAATATCGGCGTGGATATATTTTTCTTTCTCAGTGGCGTGGGGCTATGGTTCTCATGGACTAAGAACCCAAACTACAAACACTTTTTCAAACGTCGGTATCTCCGTGTCTATCCAGCATGGCTGCTCATGGCCAGCCTTTACTACATCCCGCGGTTCAAGGGGGGCGACACGATGGCATGGGTAGACCTCTTCGGTGACATCACTATCAACTGGGGCTTCTGGCTTCACGACGAATTAACGTTTTGGTATATACCCGCCGCCATGATGCTCTATCTTTTCGCACCTGCCTATATGAACCTTATCAAGCGCGACACCACGTACCGCTGGTTGCCCGTGGTGATGGTCGTGTGGTGCGTGGCTGTGCAATGGGTAGCCCCAATCCATAACGCCGTGGGGCATTTAGAGATATTCTGGAGTAGGGTACCCATCTTTTTCATTGGCTTAGGCATGGGCGAAAGAGTGCAGCAAAAACACAGCGCACCCTTGTCATCGGTGTGGTTGCTATTGGCTGTTGTCCTCATCGGAATGGGCACCAGTATATACATGGAGCAAAATTTGCACGGCAAATTTCCGCTTTTTATAGAACGATTGGTCTATATTCCTGTCACCGTGTGCGGCACATGGCTGTTGGGTACCGCGTTGAGGCACATAGACAGGGGCGCAAGACGAGCTTTGGCGTTTATTGGAAGTATCAGCTTGGAGATATACCTCATACACGCCCATTTCGTTTTAAGGCACCTGCCCGCGGATTGGAGCTACTGGATCACATTCCTCGCATGTCTTGCATGCACGCTCCCTTTGGCTTGGGCCGTGTGGCTGACAACCTCGCGGTTGACAGAAAAAATATTTAAAACGACTAAGAAATGAAGCATTATATCAGACTCATACGGCCCACACAATGGATTAAAAACCTCTTTGTCTTTGGTCCTGTGATATTTGGTGGCAGGCTGCTCGACGCCCAAGCCATGTCGGCAGCTTTCATCACCTTCTGGGTTTTCTGCTTCGCGGCATCGAGCATCTACTGTCTGAATGACATCATCGACGTGCCTGACGACCGTCGTCACCCCGTGAAGTGCACCCGACCGATAGCCTCCGGAGCAGTGTCCTTGCGCCAAGCCTATGCACTGATGTTACTGATGCTCGCGCTTTCGGCATGCTGCGTGGTCGCGTTGGCGCCCCTATACGGCATGTTTGGCTCATGCCCCCTATCCAGCCTACGCTCATGTCTCAGCGTGGGTGCAGTGGCGTTGTTCTATGTGGCGCTCAATATAACCTATTGCGTCAAGCTCAAACAATACGCCATCATCGATGTTTGCTTGGTAGCGTTCGGCTTTGTGCTGCGACTTATGGCTGGTGGTTTGGCCACAGGCATAACATTGAGCAAATGGATTGTGCTCATGACATTTCTGTTAACGCTATTCATGAGTTTCGCCAAACGGCGTGACGACGTAATCCGAATGGAAGCCACGGGGGAGCCACCACGCAAGAATACCATACATTACAACCTCACATTCATCAACCAAGCCATAACCATCACCGCCGCCGTGACATTGGTATGCTACATCATGTACACCATAAGCCCGGAGGTGATAGCACAGTTTGGAAACGAGAATCTATATCTCACAAGCATGTTCGTATTGGTGGGACTGCTGCGTTACATCCAGATAGCGGTGGTAGAGAAAAAAAGTGGCAACCCCACAAAAGTGATATTGAAAGACCGTTTTGTGCAACTCGTGGTGGCGGCGTGGTTCGTCGCGTTCATCTTGATTATTTATGTTTTCTGACCTGCGAACTAAAACAAAGCTCGTGCTGTTCGATTTTGACGGTACGCTCACCACAAAAGACACTTTCGTGGCATTCATTCGCTATGCCAAGGGCAATGTGAGAACGCTGTGTGGATTTATGCTTCACGCACCCATTTTGGCGCTGATGCTGCTACACCGATATCCCAACCATAAGGCCAAGCAACGCATTTTTTCATATTTCTTCAAGGGAACGCGCTTGGCCGACTTTGACAAATTGTGCCAGCGATTTGCCAATGACAGTCGGGAATGGTTGTTACGCCCCAAGGCCAAAGATGCCATGCGGCGAGCTTTAGACAATGGGGCCAAGGTAATGGTGGTGAGCGCAAGCGTGGACAACTGGGTTAGGCCATTCTTCTCTGGGCCTGAAGAACGAGCCGGAGAACAAGACGCGAGCGACATTACAATATTGGGCACGCGGATAGAGGTGCGAGACGGTATCGTCACAGGCGAGTTTTCCACCCCAAATTGTTATGGCATGGAGAAGGTGAGGCGTGTCAAAGCAGCGCTCACCAAGCCCCGTGAGGAATATGATATCACTGCCTTTGGCGATAGCAGGGGCGACAAAGAAATGCTCAACTATGCAGACCGAAAACACTACAAACCATTCAGGAACTGACAAGCGACAGCGAATGGGCGAGATAATACGCTTTGGCGTGGTAGGCGCATTGGCCACATTGATACAATATGGCATCTATTTGCCGCTCTTGACATGGACGCATGCAACGGTGGCCAACACCGTGGGCTATGTCGTGAGTTTCGCATTCAACTTCATGGCAAGCACGCTCTTCACATTCCGCGTCAAGCCCAACGCCAAGCGTGGAGCATGGTTTGCGCTGTGCCACGTCATTAATTATCTATTACAAACGGCATCGTTAGCATGCTTTATCTATATTGGAATACCCAAATCGTTGGCCCCAATACCCATGTTTGCCATCTGCGTGCCCGTCAATTTTATATTGGTTAGACATTTCATGAGACGTTGATTTATGAAAAAAATACTTGACATATTCCGTTTAAAACAAGAAGAGCGCATACCTACTCTGGTCGCAACGCTACTCATGGCAGCGCTCATCGCGCTTCCTATCTACGCTTACAGTGACGCGTTGACGCCTATATCTGACAACTTTAGAAAGATAGTGATAGCCCACTTCCGCATATCGGGCTTCGACCCATTGAGCTATCTTGTCTTGACCGATTGGGGAACGTTTTACAATGTGTACCGTCACCCACTGTTAGCATTCTTTATGTACCCGCCATACCTGCTCAACCAAGCGTTGACTTGGCTCACGGGACACAACTGCGCCATCTATGTCATGGGAGCGTTGCAACTGTTGTGTAGTTGCTACTCGTTCGTGTTTATGTATCGTATCCTGCGCGAGATTATCGGCTTAAAACGTATAGAGACCATCGTCATGTCTTATTACCTTTTCTCCCTGGCTTACGTCATGGTAACATTCATCTCGCCTGACCACTTCGCCATGTCCATGCCAGTGCTAATTATGACACTATACATAAGCGGAATATGTATCAAAAAACGCCGCGCGCTCACCATTTGGCAAACCGTCTTACTCTTCGCGCTCACGGCTGGCATATCGCTCAACAATGGCTTGAAGACCTTCATGGCCGCCCTTTTCTGCAATGGCAAGCGGTTTTTCCGCTTGAAATACCTGCTTCTGGCTGTCATCGCACCCTCTCTCCTCATCTGGTTGTTCGCCCGATTCGAATATCGCAAATTTGTGTGGCCCGCCGAAATGGCCCGAAAAGAGGCCAAGATGAAGAAAGACAAAGCATGGAGAGACAAGGTGTACACACAGTACAGGGATACCACCAAGCTCACAGACACGGCACAAATAAGGGCGAACGTGAACCAATACATCAACCAAAAAATTAGCGCGAAATATAAACGAGATCATCAAAAAGCGTGGATGGTGAACAAAGGAAAGCCTATCGCTAAAGGCGAGTTTATGAGTTGGACAGACAAAACAACCTCTCGTTGGGAGACTATTGTTGAAAATCTCTTCGGAGAGTCTATACAATTGCACAGCAAGCACCTGTTGGAAGACACGTTAGTGCAGCGTCCGCTCATCGTGAAATATGGCGCGTGGTATTTTTATTGCATAGAGCTTATCGTGGTATTGCTATTCGTTTGCGGCATCATCGCGGGTGCCCGATCACGCTTCTTATGGCTTGTGATGTCTTTTTTTGGATTTGACATGTTGCTCCACATGGGTTTGGGATTTGGCATCAACGAGGTTTACATCATGTCAGCCCATTGGATTTACGCCATCCCCATAGCCACGTCTTGCCTGCTCAAACGCTCTCGGGGGGTGGCACGACATGCGCTGTTAGTCATATTGACCCTACTCACGATATACCTATGGAGTTACAATGCGACGCTTGTTGTACAATATTTCACATAGACCCCAAAACAAAGATGAAGGCTGAAAAACAAAATTACCGAGTACATGTTTTGTTATTTCAGCCTTATTCGTTATTTTTGTATCATTGTTTTAAACCTATACCCAATACTAATCACTAAAAATATATTTCATGGAAAATAACAAATTATCGAAAGTTATCGCTCATTTCAACATCAAAGGCACTGTTGAAAGCATTGCGCCACTTGGCAACGGCCTGATCAACGACACCTTTTTGGTAAAGACAAGGGAGCAAGACGCGCCAAGCTATGTGTTGCAACGCATTAACAACGAGATATTTACAGACGTTGATTTATTACAACACAATATAGAAACCGTAACCAACCATATACGCAAGAAACTAAAAAGCAAAGGTGAAACGGATATTGATCGCAAGGTGTTGAGATTTGTCACGGCCGATAATGGCAAGACATACTTCAAAGATTCTGATAACAAATACTGGCGCATATCATTGTTCATACCCGACGCCGAAACACACGAGACCGTCAATCCGGCATATTCTTATGATGCGGGCAAAGCTTTCGGCAAATTCCAGTCAATGTTAGTTGACGTGCCCGAAAAATTGGGCGAGACCATCCCCGACTTCCACAACATGGAGCTTAGAGCAAGACAGCTGCGCCAAGCCGTAGACAATGACGCCGTGGGCAGGGTGAAAGAGGTGCGCGATATCTTGGCCGAACTGAAAGAACACGAGGCAGAAATGTGCAAAGCCGAGCGCTATTATCGGGACGGAAAACTCAAAAAGCGCATCTGTCACTGCGACACAAAGGTGAACAACATGATGTTTGACAAGGATGGCAAGGTGCTCTGCGTTATCGATTTGGATACCGTCATGCCAAGCTTTATATTCTCAGACTATGGCGATTTCCTGCGAACGGCTGCCAACACCGTTGCTGAAGACTCCCCCGAATACGACAAAATCGCTTTTCGGATGGATATTTTCGAGGCCTTCACAAAAGGATATCTTGAATCGGCCAAAGAGTTCTTGGAACCCATCGAGATAGAAAACTTGCCCTACGCGGCCAAACTTTTCCCCTACATGCAGTGCGTAAGATTTCTTGCCGACTATATCAATGGCGACACCTATTATAAGACATCGTACGACAACCACAATCTTGTGCGAGCTAAAAACCAATTGTGTTTATTCCGCAATGTATGCGAACACGAGCCTGAGATGAACGCTTATATCAAACAATGTTTATAGATATGAAACGCCTAACCATAAAAAAAATATCGCAGCAGCCCCTTGCTGCCGCCGACATACCAGCCATCATGGATGCTGAGCAAATTCCATTCGAGCTGATCGACAACGCCAATTGGGCCGCGGACTACCCCTATACACCGAAGGCATCGTTCAGGATGGGGCATCACAACGACACCATATACCTGCACTATCGTGTGTCTGAAGACAGCGTTAGAGCTTTGGCCGCTCAAGATAACGGGCATGTATGGGAAGACTCTTGTTGTGAATTTTTCTTCCAGCCCACCCCGGACGGCCCCTATTACAACGTGGAATGCAACTGCGCGGGCACGTTATTGGTGGGTTGTGGCCAAGGAAGGGAAAAGCGAGCATTGGCCTCTAAACATGTTTTAAGGCAGATTGACAGGTGGACAACATTGGGCAGGGCGCCCTTTGAAGAGCGAAAGGGTAGATGCGAGTGGCAGTTAGCTCTCATCATTCCTACCTCTACCTTCTTTAACCATCAAATTGGCACTGTGAGTGGGCAGAATTATCGCGCCAACTTTTACAAGTGTGGCGATGCTTTAGAAAAGCCTCACTTCTTGTCTTGGAACGCCATTGAGATAGCCAAGCCCGATTTTCATCGCCCCGACTACTTTGGCGAGCTGTCGTTTGAATAGTGACGTGAGCGCAGAACGAGCGAGCGTTGCGCCATCAAATTATAACCGCATGGAGGCTTAACCCGTACCACAGGTTAAGCCTCAAACATGCTTGGCCCTACCCATCCATTTAGAGACACGTAGCCTGATGGCCTTGCCTATCTTGCCGAACTGTCCATATCGCAGGCTCAAGAGCAGCTCTTCCACCGACCGTCCCGCCTTGACGAGTGGATGTCCCCATGCGTTGACCCGATAAAGACGGTCTTTATAGTCAACGTACTCTATGACATATTTGGGGTGACGAAGCGGAAAAACAATCTCGTGACGCCCCATTGTGAATATGCGACGCAATCCATGTGGCGTGGTTCGCATATCAGAAGCATAATGAGTGGAGTTCTCCGTCAGCCCGATATTGCTCACAAGATTTTTTGACGGCATGATAGCGAGCCCCGAACCGAATAGCATCGCTGACCAAAAAACACTCTCGAAGAATGGCTTTCCAGCCTGCCGATGGTCTCGGCACATCTTGATGAAATCGCGCCTAAAACCTCTTTGCCTCAGCACCGCCCGCAATTGGAGCATGTTGAAACTGTCGTCAAGAAAACTATAAGTAGCGTCCCATTGGTCAACAACTCTTCTCCACGACGCCCAGCCCCATATAGAGAACGCCGACGTAAAGAAATAGTCATACGGAACGGCCGCCGACACCTCGTCAACATTAAACCCGGCAATCATCGTTATGCGCTCATCATGCTCGTATCTGTCAAGCATCTCCTTGCAAAACGGGAAGAAAGACTGCGACGGCACCACGTCATCCTCGAGCACCATGCACTTGGAGGCCAAAGAGAAAGCCCACTTTTGCGACATGTAGCCAGATGGGTCGCAACCGTAGTTGCGCTCTTGAAAACATTGACGCACATCACATTCCCAATCGATATCCTCGGCAATGCGTCGGCAAGCCATGATACCATCCATGTCTTTGTCGTCCCGAGGTCCGTCCTGATACAAGAACAGGCGCGACGGACGAGCCTTTTTCACCTCGGCAAAAACCTGTCCGAAGGTATCCGGGCGATTGAAAAACAACATTAACACGGCAATGTCTATTTTGGCAGGATGTCTCATAATATCAGTCATTTAAATGTTTTCTCCAATGTATGGGGTAATAGGCCAACCGCGGCGGCAACATATAGGCCATGCGGTCTGCCAACGGAATGTCGCCATTGAGTTTGCCGTCAAGTTGCGATTGGTAATAATCCTCAAACTCGCCAAAACGTCTTTGGTCCACAAATTTTTCGTATTGCTTGAGCTGTCTCAACACATAATAGTCTTTATACCTATCCCATTTAGGTGCCAACACCTCGCGGAGCAACCTGTCATAGGCCTGCTCCTCCGGAATATTGAGCGTGCGATCGTTGGGAATGTCCATATTGTAGTAATACACCGGCTCGTCTATGAAATACACTCGAGGCTCCTTCATCAACACCATCACCTGCATGAGGCGATCCTCGCCCGTCCTGATAACGCGTGGCGTGTCAAGGCATCCCGCGAGCAACTCGCGCTTGAAAAGAATGCCCCACAGCACGCAGAAACGCGAGCTATTGGCCAATATCTCCTTCAACAACAAGTCGTGCCCCACCCATCCCTTGCGATGGGTGGAGAACAGCCGGCCGTATTGATTGACATACGTGCCAATCACCTCGTCGGCTCCGCTTTCTGCCATGGCGTCATACAGTCGTTGCAGGGCGTCGGGCAATAGTTCGTCATCTGCGTCTACGAAGCTGACACACTTCCCTTGCGCTTGCTCCCATCCCACCTTTCGGGCGGCTGTCACACCGCCATTGGCAGTATGGATGACGCGCAAGCGATGATCTTCGCGAGCCATGGCATCCAGCAACTGGCCACCATTGTCCTTACTTCCGTCGTCAACAGCGATAATCTCAAAGTCGGCAAAGGTTTGGGCAAGACAACTTGCCACACACTTTTCTATATATTCAGCCTTGTTGTATACCGGGATAATGATGGATATTTTCATTTGTTGCGTTTTAAAAAAAAGTTCAGGCACTCATCAAAAATCTTCACTCTGCACACCTTCATCATGACAATATAGAGCGCTATTGTCGTCACCATCTTGACCAACATCGATAAAACAAGCGAATTTATGGGCACACTCACCATATATGCCAAAGCCATGACACCCGCGGCAATGAGCATAAAGGGCGCAATGTCAAGCACAAACTCGCCAAAACGAATATTGACAAGACGGCGCGTGGCCATAAACCACACTATCAACCATGTTATATTGAGCGCCGTAAAGGCGGCAACCATGAACTGCACGCCCTGCTTGTAACATAGAAAGATGAGTGCCATTTGGGTGACAATCTGAAAGAAATTGCACCACATGTAGATGTCACTGCGCTGGTGACTGATGGCAAGATTTTGATAAAGGGTGTAGAAAGGCATAAAAGCGCCACCCACACAGAGTATCTGCATCAATGGCACGGCATCGCTCCACTTGGCACCCAAAAGCGTAATGATAAACTCGTGGGCAATAAGGGCCAACCCAAACAGGCAAGGAAATGAGAGCAAAGCCACAAAACGCATCATTTTTCGAAACGCTCGCCGCTCTCTGCTGGCATCGTCATCCGTGAGCGATGACAAAACAGGTTGAGCCACTTGCTGCACCGCATTGCCCACAAAAGAATAGGCCATGGTATTCCATTTATACGCCTGGGAGAAATTGCCAACCACTTTTGCCGTGAAGAGCCGACCGAAAACAAAGGTCAGTATATTGTTATTCAACGTGTTGAGAATCATAGTTATAAGTATTTTCACGCTGAAACCAAACATCCTTTTGATGGGTTCAAAGCTGAAACGCCATGTGGGTCGCCACGCGCAATAATAGTATCTGAACAGGTTGAGCACCAAGATATAGACCAATTGTTGCCATGCTAAGCTCCAACAGCCATGCCCGCGCACCGCAAGCACTAATCCGGTGGCACCCGCAACGATGAGAGCCACGTTTCCAGCGATAGCCAATTGCTTAATCTTGAGTTCTTTGGTAAGTATCACATTGGGCACAATGCCAAAAGCGCTGGCGACAAAAGTGAGAAATATAAAGCGTGACAGCGGTAGCAAAGTGGGCTCGTGAAAGAATGCGGCAATAAGGGGGGCACCCGCAAAAAGTATCGCATAAATGGCTACACTGGTTAGGATGTTAAACCAAAACACCGCGTTATAGTCGGCATGGGTGGCATTTTTGAGATTGATTAGGGCGTTGGAAAACCCGCTACTCTGCAAATTACCAGCAATAACAATAAAGATGGCCAGCATGCCCACCACCCCATAATCGGCCGGCGAGAGCAGTCGGGCCAAGAAAACACCGATGATAATGTTGAGCATCTGGGTCGCGCCACTGTTCACCGTGCCCCAAAACAGACCGTTTGCCGTTTTCTCTTTTAATGATTTTGCCATCTACGTCAACACTTTTAAACAACAAATATAGCATGAATTGTTTAATTCTCAAAATAAAACACTACTTTTGTAACTTACAATTCAACCAATTCCTCAAAAGGTTTGGTGCCTTTGGGCGATAGGAAATAATCTTATTGGAATTTTCATAAAATAACGATAAAATTAAATAAATGGTTATAGGATATACAACAGGAGTATATGATCTTTTCCACATTGGGCATTTAAACCTCTTGAAAAATGCAAAAGGGATGTGCGACAAACTAATTGTAGGAGTTACGATTGACGAACTTGTTGCTTACAAAGGGAAAAAAGCGATGATACCATTTGAGGACCGTATCGAGATCATTCGCAGTTGCAAATATGTCGATGCGGCAGTCCCACAATACGATATGGACAAATTTGAAGCTTGCAAAAAATTAGGAGCGTCTATGCTCTTTGTTGGCGACGACTGGTATGCCACGCCTAAATGGCAGGAATATGAGAAGCAATTTGATGAGGCCGGTATTCGTATCATTTATTTTCCATATACCCAAGGCACTTCCTCCACACAGATTCGCAAAGCTCTCGATGCTATCAGAGGAGATAATTTAGAAGATTTAAAATAAAAAATTACTGTCTTTTACAAATTCCTAAAAATCGAAAGGTTCAAAGTATCAAAACCATTAGTATGAGGACAAGTGCTCTTGTCAAAGTTGCCCAAAGAGGCTCAGAAACAAAATATTAATGATTTTCGCCACATAAATTTACCCCACTTTAAGAGTGTTTATACAATAATTAATATAAAAAATATGATAAATAAAGACTTTTGTTTGAGTTCATACATTGCTTACAGATACATATTCAAAGAAGGAATAAACTTCTATCAAGGTATGGAACACAAGCATTTCAAACCAATAAGCGACGACCAAAAAATTGGAGTAAAAACACCCGAGGATATAGACAGGGAGATACAAAAGCAATTCGACAACTTGTACTCTCGCCATTCCAATATCGGCATTCTGCTTTCCGGCGGCATGGACAGCGCAATTCTTGCTTCATATCTTCGTCCAGGAAGCCATGCCTATACATTTACAGCACATGGAACAGATGTATTCAACCAAGATGCCGCGCGCTCGGACCATTATTGCGAGAAGTATGGACTAATTCATCATTACATAGACATTTCCCTTGAAGACTATCAACAGATAGTTCCTATCGTGATGAAACGTAAGTGTGCACCCGTACATTCCATCGAACCACAAATATATAAAGCCGCATTGGCAGCCAAATCCGATGGTGTGACGATGATGATTGTAGGCGAGAGCGCTGACCTCATCTTTGGCGGCATGGACCAATTGATATCAAGCGATTGGACTTTTGACGCCTTTGCCAAGCGCTATACATTTCTTGAACCAGCGTCAGTGCTGACAAATCCCGACGAGAGCGTAAAAGATTTGTACGAAAGTTATCGCCTGCCTGATAACAAAATAGATTATCTCAAATTCATGGATGAGGTGTTCTCTATAGAGAGTTCCGGCTCTTACCTGAATGCATTTGGCGCAGCAGACTTGGATTATTACGACCCATACGCACGCCTTGTAATGACAGACCAATTAGACTTAAAACGTGTTAGGAACGGAGAACCCAAATATCTTATTCGTAATCTTTACGCTTTGAAATACCCCGAGACTCCTATTCCCAATAAAATTCCAATGCCAAGACCCGTAGATATGATTTTTAAAGATTGGAAAGGCCCAAAACGAAAAGAGTTCAAAAATAATATAGACATGAACGCTTTAACAGGTAATCAGAAGTGGCAACTGTGGTGCGCAGAGACCTTCCTAAACATTTACGAACCTGAAAAAGACTGAAAAAGGCAAAGCATCACCAAGGCAAAGGCGACAAAACAAATACATAAATCCTCAAAAATGAATCGGATAGAAGTAAAAGGCGAATTGAGAGAGCAATGGTGCAAATGTATCACAGACATATTAAAATACTATATACAACTGTGTGAAAAATATCATCTACGCTATTTTATAGCCTACGGTTCTGCCATTGGAGCAGCTCGCCATCACGGTATAATACCATGGGACGACGATATTGACGTTGTAATGCCCCGTCCTGATTTTGAAAAGCTGCTCAAAATATGCAAGCATGAAGACATGGGGAAATATGAGATTGTGTCGCCTTTCAACACCCCCAATTATTACCTTCCTTTTTATAAAATGTGCAACAAGGAAACCACCTTGTTGGAAAACGAAGATTTTAAGTGTGTCATGGGTATGTATATAGATATCTTTGTCTATGACGGGATGGTCTCTGACAAAAGTATCTCTGACCATTTACGTCACGAATATGTCAAATATTGGAACCGCTTTACAGTTGCTTCTTCTTTTTATTCATGGGAGAGAATAAAGGGCAAACTGAAGCGTGGACAAATCAAGGACCTCGTTCATTACTTTCTTTTGAGTCTCAATCGCGACGGATACCGCAAGAAGTTTTTAAGGAAACTATACGACATAACCCATGCGTACAATTATGATGACATGGAACTTATCGTGAAATATCCTCCAGGATATGGAGCAAGTGAGGTTATCCCCAAAGAGTGGATCGAGGAAAGCACGCTCCTACCCTATGAAGACTTGCAGGTTGCCATCCCCAAAGACTACACCCGCTGGCTCAACAACTATTTTAAAGACTACACGCAGTTGCCTCCCGAAAACGAGAGACACCCTCATCATAATATCGCATACGTAAACTTAAAGAAACGGGAGAGCTTGGAGGAAGTGTTGAAAAAAATCAAAAAGAGAAAGTAATCCTACCACGGCCAGCGTTCCCAATGCCCTCATTTACAATTGCGCATACTGTTTTAGAGTTTTACATGGCATTGTCAACACACCCATCAAATCGCTCGAAAACACCGTTATTTAAAATTGCCAATATACCCCATACTTACGCCCGCATACCGGTATCGTAAGACACGGTTCATTTTTATACGCGCGTCAATTTAATCATATTGATGGCAATATACCATATTACATAACATTTTAATACTTATTGTTTCGTTATTTTGAGCAGAATAGCTTAAATTTGCAATTGATTTAATATTAAGTGCAAGTTAATGTCAAATTTAAGATTAGCAGCCGTCACTGCGGCTTTTCATAAGCGACCCTTAGAAACGGTCGCACCATTAGAGCGCCCTTCCGAATATTTTGCGCAAAAAGTGTTCAACCGACGCAAAATGTACAAGTACCTTCCTTCGGATGTTTACCACAAACTTGTCAATGTCATCGACAATCATGAGCGATTAGACAGGGGCATAGCCGACGCTGTGGCCAAAGGCATGAAACAATGGGCAGAGGAGAATGGCGTGACACATTACACCCATTGGTTCCAACCATTGACAGAGGGAACGGCCGAAAAACACGACGCTTTCGTCGAGCATGACGGTGAGGGGAGCATGATAGAAGAGTTTTCTGGCAAACTCCTCATGCAGCAAGAGCCAGACGCGTCGAGCTTTCCGTCAGGCGGTATTCGCAATACTTTCGAGGCGCGTGGCTATTCGGCATGGGACCCCACGTCGCCAGTCTTCATCATGGATGACACCCTTTGCATTCCCACTATTTTCATCTCATACACCGGCGAGGCCCTCGATTACAAAGCGCCGCTGCTACGTTCGTTGCGCGCCGTGAACAAGGCGGCCGCCAATGTGGCCCAACTGTTCTATCCAGAAGTAAAAGAAGTGCAAACCAATCTTGGTTGGGAACAAGAATATTTTTTAGTAGACGAAGACCTTTATCTCGCCCGCCCCGACCTCATGCTTACCGGACGCACACTCATGGGGCACGACTCGGCCAAAAACCAACAGATGGATGACCACTATTTCGGAGCCATACCCGAACGCGTGCAGGCCTTTATGAAAGACCTTGAGGTACAGGCTTTGGAATTGGGCATACCCTGCAAGACGCGCCACAACGAGGTAGCTCCCAACCAGTTTGAGCTGGCACCTATATTCGAGGAGTGCAACTTGGCCGTGGACCACAACATGGCACTCATGGGACTGATGAAAAAAGTAGCTCACAAGCACAGCTTCAGGGTGCTCCTCCATGAGAAACCTTTCAAAGGAATCAATGGCAGCGGCAAGCACAACAACTGGAGTTTGTCCACCGACAACGGCATACAGTTATACGCTCCGGGTAAAAATTCGGTGGACAACCTGCGCTTCGTAGTGTTCATTGTCGAGACACTCATGGCTGTATACAAACACAACGGACTGCTCAAAGCGTCTATCATGTCGGCCACAAACTCCCATCGTCTGGGTGCCAATGAGGCTCCACCAGCCATCATTTCCTCGTTTCTCGGCAAGCAACTATCCGACCTTCTTGATCACATTGAGAAAGCGGACAAGGAGGATTTGTTCACCTTCTCGAGCAAAAAAGGCATGGTACTCGACATACCAGAGATACCAGAACTATTCATTGACAATACAGACCGCAATCGCACGTCGCCCTTTGCCTTTACGGGCAACCGTTTTGAGTTTCGTGCAGTGGGTTCGGAGGCCAACTGCGCATGTGCCCTCATCGTACTAAACACCACCGTAGCCGAAGCTCTAACCGACTTCAAAGCTCGAGTGGACGCCCTCATGGCCCAAGGAGAAGACTGCTCCAACGCCGTCATTGACGTGATACGCGAAGATATAAGAACGTGCAAACCCATCCACTTTGAGGGCAATGGCTACAGCGAGGAATGGATAGAAGAGGCAAAAAAACGTGGTCTCGACACCGAAAACTCATGCCCACTTACCTACGACCGTTATTTAGACCGAGCGTCTATCGCCATGTTTGAAAACATGAACGTGATGCAAGAGAACGAGTTGTACGCTCGAAACGAGGTGAAATGGGAAACTTATATCAAGAAAATACAAATTGAGGCACGTGTCATGGGCGACCTAAGCATGAACCACATCATACCTGTCGCCACACATTACCAGAGCCAGTTGGCCGAGAACGTGCAGCACATGTTCGCCATTTTCGACCAAAATGAGGCCACGTCGCTCACCGCTCGCAACAAAGAATTGATACGCGAGATAGCCGAACGCACACAAAAAATAGAAACGGGAGTTGTCAATTTGGTCAACGCTCGCAAAGTAGCCAACAAAATAGAAAATATGCGCGAGCGTGCCATCGCTTACCATGACACCGTGGAAACGAAAATGACGGAGATACGCTATCAGATTGACAAGTTGGAATTGATAGTCTCTGACGAGCTTTGGACACTACCCAAATATCGCGAACTACTTTTCATACGCTAAATGTCGCAAACTATTTAACGGGAGAAGCCTTCTTTCTACGAAATGGCATCTCCCGTTATTTTTGTGTCGAATATACGCCAATGAGCGAACGTCAGGGTTGAGCCAGTTTAAAACTTAACCACCACAAACGCCTTGGAGGGTATGTTAACAACGGCCCTACCACCTTGAGCTTCTTTGGCTTGGTCATTGTTATTAACAATATTCACAATATAGCTCTTCCCATTTTTGTCGCACACGGCACTGCGTTTCCACACACGCCTTGATGACTATTGGGCGCTTAGCGGAGTGACGCGGAACTTGAACGTCATGTCTTTGTAGCCCAAACGGTGCTGTGGCAACGGCCATGCCCCCCAGCTATCCTCACCACCGAGACCAAATTGCGCAAGGTCAAAGCACAACTCTGTGTACTTGCTTTTACGCAACTCGGGCGCATGGCGCTGCCCTTTGTCATCTCCCTCGTCCAACTCGGCTATGCCATAGTGCAACGCACTGGCACTGAACAGGCCGTCCGCGGTAACGCAAAATCCCTTGCCCGAAGCCGCGCGCTGTTTCCACCAGCGTATGTCGCTCTTGGTTCCCGTTTCTTGCGGCCGTATGTAAGGATAAAATTGCTCGTCGGCTGTCTGCTCATAGATACCCACCATTTGGCTTTCCTTGCGGTCAACATAGTTTTCTATCGGTCCACGACCATAAAACTCCGACTTGTCCATTTCATAGGGCAGCTCCATCAACATGCCGTATCTCAATGGAGCCCCAACCTCCGCTCCCTTGGTGGTGACAAGCGATTGAACCACATCTATCACACCATTGGCATGAACGGTATAGTCTATTTTTAACGTGGATTGCACCGATGGCATATCAAAGACGGTGCTCACGCGCACAACGTTATTACTCATTTTTTTAGCGGAGATGGTCTTAAGGCTCATATCCGGATTTCGCCAAGCCTTAAACTTACGATTCAACCGCGCACCCATGTCATTGTCGGTCACCGCTCTCCAGAAGTTAGGACGCATCTGTCCACCCTCGCCTAACATGTCGACTCCTCCCACACGATACGTGCCCATCAAGCCCGTGGTCTTGCCAAACACCACTTCCAGGCCATCGTTGTCAGTTACTGTCAACGTGTTTTGCTTTCTGTCGGTTTTCACTTTCAACTTGCCCTCCATGGATTGGATGGGCTGCATCGTCGGTTTAACCTCCCTGACAGCCATCTGTCTATAGGCTACCGTTTGTCCCTTGGCCATCAGCGGCTCGGCCGTCTTGAGCTTAAACGCCACGTCAAGCATCAGCTCTCCCGTTGCCGGCACATGGTAAGGCAGTGTGAGCGTGCCACTTTTTTGCGGCGCCACGTCAAGCTCCTTTACCTCGCCTTTCTGCACGGGCTTGCCATCATTCAGCAGTGTCCATTCCATGGTGTAATTGGAAAGGTCGCGGAAAAAATACTCATTGTAAACCGTTATCTTACCCTCATTCAGGTCGATTGGCTCAGCCCAAACATTCTGATACACGTACGCGAGGTCATAAGCATGCGGGTTCAATTGCCTGTCAGGGCCGATTAAGCCATTGCAATTGAAGTTGTTGTCAGAGCCATCTGTCTTGTTATAGTCGCCTCCGTATGTATAAAGCGGAGACATATTGCCCGTGCCAGCCTCGTATTTGGCGGCGATAGCCTCATAGTCGGCCACCGTTCGGCTGTACCTGAAGTCTGGATTTCGGTGCAAAGCTTGGTCCACAAAGTCCCAGTCGTAACCTCCTTGAAACTTCGGATACTTGCGCACCAAGTCCCAATACTCGAGCAATCCTCCTCCCGAGTTTCCCATGGTGTGGTTATATTCGCACTGAATGAGAGGCTTAGTGTATTTGGTGTCTTTGGCGTATCGCTCACAATCGGCGTGGCTGTAATACATAGGGCAGAATATATCAGTGTTCTTTCCGTCTATCCCCGCGCGCTCCCAGTGTATAGATCTGCTTTGGTCCACCGACTTAATCCATTCGTAGGCAGCCGTGAAGTTCAGCCCATCCACCGTCTCGTTGCCCAAGCTCCACACCACCACAGAAGGATGGTTGTAGTACATTTCCACGTTGTGCTGGTTGCGCTCAAGTATTTGCTTGGCAAAAACAGGTTTCTTGGTTTCCGAATCGTCCTCATAACCGAAGGCGTGTCCCTCTTGGTTTGCCTCGGCGGTGACATACAGTCCATACTCGTCGCAAAGATCATACCACACAGGGTCGTCTGGATAATGGCACGTGCGCACAGCGTTGATGTTGAGCCGTTTCATCACCTTGATATCTTGTATCATGCGCTCGCGGGTCACCACATAGCCTCCGTCAGGGTCCATCTCATGGCGATTGGCGCCCTTGATGAGCACCGGTTGGCCGTTGACGAGAAATTGTCCGTCCTTTATCTCCACCTTTCTGAAGCCCACTCGCTGCGGTATCACCTCTGTCACGTTGCCTCTGGTGTCTTTCACCACGGCCAACAGTGTGTACAAATAAGGAGTCTCCGCCGTCCACTTCTTCACGTTTCTCACAACAAATCGCGCCGTGCCGTTAGACATTTTACGGAAATTGCCCACCGTTTTACCCACGACAAGGTCATTGTGATTGAGCAGTTTGAACTCTATGACCGGATCGCCCATCACATCCACATTGATTAACAGTTCGCCGTCCTCGTAGTTATTGCCAAGGTCGGGCGTAATACGGATGTTGCTTACCTGCACCTTGGGGTTGCGCGCATAGAGATAACTATCGCGCGCCACGCCCGATAGCCGCCAGAAATCTTGGTCTTCACTCATCGAGCCGTCACACCATCTGAAGGTCTGAAAGGCTATCAAGTTTTTGCCGGGCCTCACGTATCTCGTGATGTCAAACTCAGCGGCAACCTTGGAATCTTCCGTGTAGCCCACAAATTGACCATTGACGTATAGATACATGTTTGACGTTACCGAGCCAAAATGGGCTATAACCTGCTTGCCATTCCAGTTTTGCGGTATTTCCACCATGCGTCTGTAACTACCCACGTGGTTGTCTTTAATGGGCACGTCGAGCGGTTTTTCCCAATTCATCTGGTAACTCCATGCCAACCCGATGTTTTTATACAGTGGATCGCCAAAGCCATTTAGCTCCCACATGCCAGGTATCCGCATGGTCGTCCAGCCCGACTCGTCCATGTCAGGCCTATAGAAGTCCGTGGGGCGTTCATTGGCATGACGTACCCATTTAAATTTCCATGTGCCATGTAACGACAAGAAATTTTTTGAGTTGGCTTTCTCGTCTTTCATGGCCAAAGCCTCGTTTTCGTAGGCAAAAAACTGTGTATGCAGTTTAAATCTGTTCACCGCGTTGACCTGTAAATCGTGCCACTCGTTCCATGTGGGGCGCGAGCCATCTGCCGGCGTCGTCTCATTTGTCCTTGTAGCAGCGTTCACATACAGCGACAGGGCCATCAAAGCCATTGACATCAATATTTTTTTCATTGTTTTAGAGTATAATTATTTTTTATTTTTGTAGGTTTCTATAATATTCACATGCATCTAAGAGGAGGCTATCTTGCGGCATGCCTTAACCCTAAACTCATCGCGTGGCGAATAGACCTAAGCTTGTCCATGCCCACGCCAAGCCAAACAGTCGGCGCTCTGTGGGGCTACGGCATTTTTATAGGCTGCCAACGCCCAGCCGCATGGTTGTTGGCGCAGCTTACCCTCTGGCGCATTGTCATAGGGTGGCGACAGCCACGGAGCCATGCCAGCCATTGGTCGGCCGAAACATTCCTTGCAGGGCACTTTCTTGTTACGCCCATCCCACGATGGGTTAACCTCTTTTTGCATGTTCTTTTGCAACTCCCCCTTAGACATGTTTTCCTACACTGGGCGAGCCATCTCGCAAGCCTGCCGGCGCCAATAGGCACGGTCGGTTATGGCACATGCCTCTTAGTCGTTATGGCACATGCCGGGAGAGCGCGCGCAAAAGCCACTGTCAAAACTTTGATTGACAATTTATTCATGATGTTTAGGTTTTGCGAAGTCTCTGTACGACAAGGGTGGATAGTTGGCTGAAATACCCATCCTTAACTACAAAGATACGACAATTTTGACTACTGACTATGGATTAAACAATTTTTAAGGTGTAAAAAGTGACATTATAAACGGGAATGGCTCTCCCCTTTGTTTGCGATATCCCCAAAAAACTGTCGCGAAAGGCATAAGAGAAAACAAGATATGTCAAAAAAATGGATGCAAAACAAACTGCGCAAAATCTTGGTTTTTAGAAGATGAAAAGATAAAATCAGGATGTTTTTTGGCCATTGCCTCGCCCCCAAACCAGCTATCGGCGTGCCATTAGCACCTATTGGCACGGCGAATAAGGCCTCGACGCACGTCGAATGGGGTCCATTCGCCCTGTGGTTAAGCCTTAAAGGCAAACCGAATAAGCACTAAAGGCAGAGCCTCCGGAAAACTTTGTCTAACCACATAGGTGTGAAAAGAGCGCAAACACGTGTCTATCAAGCCATTGTAGAAAACTTGAAATAAGGTCGTTTTTTCAGCCAATGGATTTTATTTTTCAAAAAAACGAAGCATGCGAGGGGTCTTGTCAAATGTTTTCAAACACCAAGCGCAAATAGTCAAGGTTAACGCCCGCGAAAAGAACCCAATATTATCGCAGTTATAAAAAGCCGTTTTGCGTATAAATGCGTACCTTTGCAATAACAACAAAACACAGTTATTCATGGACAACCCATATATCAAACAATATCCAGACTTGATGGACGGCAAGACCATCATGTACAATCACGGCTTCGGCTCGTCGGCCGCGTCGGGCACCGTTGGCCGCATTCAGCAAACTTTTCCGAACGCTCGAGTGGTGGCTTTTGACATTCCGTTGCACCCCACCGAGGCCATGACATTCCTGAAAGAGAAAGTGGCGCAAGAAAAACCCGACCTCATCATCGGCACGTCGATGGGCGGCATGTACACGGAGATGCTCTACGGGTATGACCGTATATTGGTAAACCCGGCCTTTGAGATGGGTCAAACCATGAAAGAACATGGCATGACAGGCAAACAGACATGGCAAAACCCACGGCAAGATGGCGAGCGAACATTTCTCGTGACCAAGGCTCTGGAGAAAGAATACAAAGAAATGACCGAGCGATGCTTCGTTGAATTGGAGAGTATGCCAGCCAAGGGCAAAGCTGAGGAGCAGGCTCGCGTGTGGGGACTGTTCGGCGACGAGGACCCAATCGTGCACACGTTCGATCTATATCGCGACCATTACCCGCAAGCCGCCCGCTTTCATGGCGAGCACCGCATGGACGACAGGTCGTTCATGAACGGCGTGGTGCCGGTGATAAGATGGATTGACGACCGGCAAGAAAAGCGCGAGCGACCCGTCGCGCTCATAGACTGCAGCACACTGCGTGACGCTTACGGCAAACCCAAATCGAGCCTGAACAAAGCTTTCGATATGCTCATAGAGCGTTACGCAGTGTACATCGTGGCGCCGGCGCCCACCAACGATCGCGAGGATTTAGCCGACATGGGCGCATGGGTAGAGCGACACCTGTCCACCCCTGCCCACGACAGAGTGATATATTGCAACCAAAAACAACAGCTCTACGGCGACTATTACATAGACGCCGACCCTTGCGCCAACTTCATGGGCACCACCATCGCCTTTGGCAGCGACAAGTTCAAGACATGGGAAGAGGTGATAACCTTTTTCGAACGGCTTGGTGGCCAATGAGACACAAGGCTAATACTCGGTCTTGTCGGTCTTTTCGCGCCACATGTCAAAGGCTTTGCCCCCCTCTGTGGGCAGCAAGACGTCAATGGGAATGGAACGCTTATCGAGGTCTAACGGTATGTCGTTATAGATAAGGTCGTCGCTAAAGCCGATGGCGCCGGCAGCCTTGCGGTCGTTGGCAAAATAGATGTGGCCAAGGCGAGCCCAGTATATGGCACCGAGACACATAGGGCACGGCTCGCACGAGCAATATATCTCGCAACCCGAGAGGTCGAAACTCCTGAGCCGCGCGCAAGCCGCGCGTATGGCGTTGACCTCGGCATGGGCCGTAGGGTCGTTGTCTATGGTGACACTGTTGGAAGCCTCGGCTATCACCACGCCGTCCTTGGCGATGACGGCTCCAAACGGACCGCCGCCGGTCCTCACACTCTCTTCGCTTAAGGCAATGGCCCTACGCATCAAAGACTCGTTATTCATTGTATATATTTTTTTATAGTTTCGTGACAATAAACAAATAGTGACACAAAGGTAAACATTTTATCAAGGCATGCCGTGCCTTTACCAATCTTTTAACATCGAAAAAACTTTTTTCCTGTTTTTTTCGCTACCATAGTGCCCACGCGCACTCACTTTTTCTGGCCATTGGTGCGATATATCAGGAAATTATACTTACATTTGCAACATCATGGGCACTATAACATACGGTTTCAGCGACACGCCATTTGGCGAAATTATTGTGGCCGCAACAAAGAAGGGCATTTGCGACTTGCAATTTTTGGAATATAACAAGTTGGAGACCATTCACGATTTGGGACAACGGTGGGGTGTCTACACTCCTATTACGCTTGATAACGAAATGGCTGAGATGGTAGCCAGCGTGGTGTTCGGGGGCAAACGGCGCAAACTTACCGTCGACCTGCGAGGCACCGACTTTCAGATAGCGGTGTGGAAAGCCGTGCGCGCTATTCCATTTGGGCAGACTGCCACCTATCAAGACATGGCCAGGGCAGCCGGTAACGAAAAGGCCGCGCGCGCAGCGGCAACGGCCGTGGCACAAAATCCGGTGTCGCTGCTCATACCGTGCCACAGGGTGGTGCGGGGCGATGGAGACACCGGCGACTACCGATGGGGACGGGATTTGAAACGAAAACTGTTGAAATGGGAAGCCGAGACCGTTGCCGCCCAGCCCAAAAACGGCATGGCGACAAACCTAAACCAGCTGATAGACATACACTGCAGCAACGTGCCGTTAGTGGAAGAACTCTCGCAAGACATGTTTAAAGGAGATTTGGATGGATTGTTCTGAACTTTTTGACCGCGTGTCGCAACTGCTCACCACACAAGACCTTGAGCCGGCCATACAAAACAAGATTATGCACGAGACGTTGGTACAGACTTGTACCTACGGCCTGAAAAATTGCAAGTATGGGTTTGGAGACCTCAACGCACAGGTGGAACAACTGATACAGCGACACCATATCTCTCAAACGATGGCCAACGCCATACATAAAATGCGGCGAGACAGCAACAGAAGCGACGCCTTGTTGCCAGAAGAGCTGCTACATGACGCACACGCCTTGGCCACGTTTATCGCGCAGGTGTTCGACGTTGACATACCCAAGGGGCTAACGTCAAAATTGCCGCGAAACATGAACGACTCACGCGGCAGGAACCGAGCCAACACCCCCGACAAGCGTTGCACGGTGATGGCATGGGATGACACGACCATCACGGTAAGAGTGGACGAGGACGACGCGAGGGAATGGAAAAAAGTTTTTTACACCAAAGAAACGCAATACGCCAACATGCAGTACCTGCGTGACATACTGCGAAAGCACATGCAGCTCAACTTGATAGGATGCCACGTGGATGGAGACGCCATCACGCCACAACTAATCGTGGTGGAACCCGACTGCCTGATAGACATCAGCAGCATCGCGGCATGCTTTGAGGATTATGGACACCACCCATTGCTCTATCTGGTAAACCGATTGAAACCACGCCTTGTCAGCCAACCCATCTTGTTGGGCAATTTTGCCAGCAACGCGCTTGACGACATTATCAGTAACCGAGAAGCTGACTTCGCCAGCACTCTGGTGAAAAATTTTACGAAAAACGCCGTGGAATACAGTATCTGCCAAGATTTTAACGCCACAAAATTCAAACAGGACGCCATGACGCAAATGCGTAACCTAAAACAGATAGTGGCAGAAATAGAAAATAGACACAACCTCAAGAAAGCCATCCTTGAGCCTTCGCTTATCTGTGAAAAGTTTGGATTGCAAGGACGAGTGGACCTCATGACCACTGACCTGAAACTGTTGGTGGAGCAGAAGTCGGGGCGAAACATCTTTTTGGAACGTGGCACCAGAAACCAATACGGAGGTCAACATATTGAGAAACATTACGTACAGCTGCTACTCTACAACAGCATTCTCTATACCATATCTCCCAACTCGAAACGCGAGATACAACTGCTTTACTCTAAATTTGAGTTGCCGAACGGGTTGATAAAAGTGAAAAACCTCATGGAACTGTTCTACAAGGCCATACGCTTTCGCAATGAGGCCGTGGCACTGGAGTTTGACATCGCTCATAACGGCATGCGGCACATATTGCCAACGCTTAGCGTAGACAACCTGAACACAGCAGGCAGGCAAGACTTTTTCTATGACAGATACCTACGGCCACAACTTGAAAAAACACTGTTGCCACTGCAACAAATGCAACCATTGGAACGCGCTTATTTTTGCAGGATGATGCAATTTGTATTTCTCGAAAGCCTGTTATCCAAAGTGGGCGTATGTGAAGGCTCGGGCAACAGCGTGGCCAACTTGTGGAACATGCCACTCGCGGAGAAAAAAGAAACTGGAAATATCTATACCAACCTTACTGTTATAAACAAGGTGAAGAGTGGACAACCTAAAGGCAACGACAGCTACGACCTTATCACTTTGGCCATACCCGAACAAGACGAGGGCTTTCTGCCCAATTTTAGACGCGGTGATATGGTATGGCTCTATGCCTATCCACAAAACGAAGAACCGGACATCCGGAAGGCATTGGTTTTCAAAGGTGGGCTGGCTGACATACATGCTAACAAGCTAACAGTAAAATTGAGCGACGGACAGCAGAACAAACACATCTTCGACCACCTGCCTTATTCCGACCTGACACTCTCCAACGAAGAGGATGCCCGGCCTGAACAACGCTTCGCATGGTGCATAGAGCATGGCAACAGCGACGTTGGCAGCAGCTCGGCCATACGCGCGCTATACGAGTTTGTAACCTCGGCCGACCACCGCAAGGCTTTGCTGTTGGGGCAACGCGAACCCCGACGCGACACCTCGCTGTCGCTGTCGCGTAGCTACGACCCTATACTCGACCCCCTATTGCTCAAAGTGAAGCAGGCGCAAGACTATTTTTTGTTGGTGGGCCCACCCGGCACGGGCAAGACAAGCAGGGCGTTGAGATTCATGGTTGAGGAGGAACTGGCCAACAAATCGAGCGCAGTGTTGCTACTTGCATATACAAATCGCGCCGTGGACGAGATTTGCGACATGCTTGTGGACGCGGGCATCGACTTTCTTCGCGTTGGCAGCGAGTTGAGCTGCGCGCCGCAATTCGAGGCTCACCTCATTCCCAATGCCGTGGGCGAGAAACCTCTACTAAACGAGATGAAGGCCACTTTGGTAAACGCGCGTGTGGTGGTGGGCACGACATCAACGCTTCAGGCCAGGCCGTTCATTTTCGGCTTAAAACATTTTACGCTGGCGTTGGTAGACGAAAGCTCGCAGATTTTGGAACCAAACATCATCGGATTGTTAGCCGGACACGGCGGGACGACCGGCAAAACAGCAAGCGACATTTGCGACATTGACAAATTTGTACTCGTCGGCGACTACAAACAGCTGCCGGCCGTGGTGCGGCAAAACGATGTACAAGCTACCGTAAGTGAACCGGAGCTGCATGAGATATGCCTGACAAACTGCAAGAACAGCCTATTCGAAAGGCTCATAAATATAGAGAAGAAGAGTGGGCGGACGGCATTTATGGGTGTGCTACAGTTGCAAGGACGCATGCACCCGGACATAGCCGAGTTCCCAACCAAGGAGTTTTACTTTGACGAACAGCTGCGCCCTGTGCCTTTAAGGCATCAATTAGCCACAACAATCGATTATAAATTGCCATCCGAAGATAGCGTAGACGACATGCTGAAGCAGCATCGGGTGTTGTTCATCGCTTCTGGTTTTTGCAGGCGACCTGACATCTCCGACAAAGTGAACACAATCGAAGCGCACATCGTGGCCGACCTGCTAAGACGCATACACCGATTTGCGGATACAGGTTTTGACCCTGACAAGACGGTGGGCGTGATCGTTCCTTACCGCAACCAGATAGCGATGATACGCAGAGAGATAGAAAAAATGGGTATAGCCGATTTGGAAAAAATAAGCATTGACACAGTAGAACGCTACCAAGGCTCACAGCGAGATGTTATAATCTACTCTTTCACAATACAGCAACGTTATCAACTGGACTTTCTCACAGCTAATGTTTTTGAAGAAAACGGACATACCATAGACCGAAAGCTAAACGTGGCGCTGACGCGAGCACGCAAACAATTGGTGCTTGTAGGCAATCCAAGCATCCTTGCCGAGAATGTGGTTTTTAAGCGTATAATAGACTATTCAAAACAAAAAAAATGTTATATAAGGGAGTATAAACCTACAATTACGGAAAAAATTATTTAAAAATAAACGGCCATTGCGGGAAAACACTTACATTTGTAGGGAAAAATCATTAAGGTATTTTTAAACCGTTACATTATGAAAAAAATTATTTTATCAGCTGTAGTCATGCTCGCTTCTGTTGCAGGCTATGCTCAACATGAAGTAGGAACCGTTACCATTCAGCCTAAAGTGGGTTTGAATGTGGCCGCATTGACTAATTATGACAAAGCCGACCCACGTTATGGCGTGGCAGCTGGCGCAGAACTTGAGTATCAGCTTACAGACATTGTGTCACTTTCGGCTGGTGCTCTTTACTCTATGCAAGGCAACAAAACCACTGTAACACAAGGCAAAAATAGCATAACCAACACCAACAAGGTGGATTATGTGAACGTGCCTATCATGTGCAATGTTTATGTAGTAAATGGTTTGGCCGTTAAATTAGGTGTGCAACCGGGTTTCAAAGTGAACAGCAAGAACGACTTCAAGGCAAATACCGTACTGGGCGACGCCTCTAAATCTTTTGACATGAAAGCCAAAAGCGTAGACGTCTCAATTCCGGTAGGTCTCTCTTATGAGTACAGCAACTTTGTTCTTGACGCTCGTTACAACTTCGGTGTAACCAAAGTGTTTGAAAACTCAGACACTAAAAACAGCGTATTCCAGTTCACATTGGGTTATAAATTTGAGCTATAAGTCCTACGAGACAAAGACAACAAACCGTTGTTAAACATATAGCGGAAAGCCTGAGACTGCATGTCAGTCTCAGGCTTTCTTATTTATTTGGTATCGTTTGGTATCAATAATTTACACATAAAAAAGAAAATCAGGACACGGTCATGATGCATCGGTGGCGCTATCACGGATTGATAGACGTTCTAATAATAGTTGGAACAAGCGTGAAATGGCATAGTTGTCAAGATTTTGCTCATCTATCCAAACATATTCTGCCGGCAAAACGGGGCGTCGTTCTGGCTCCCAAAGATAAAAATCGGACAGAATAACACGATGTGTCAGCACATGCTTGACAGACAGGGAAATGGGTTTCCAAGCGGAATTAAAACCCGTTGAAGATATGGAAAACACCTTTTCTTTAGACAAGCATTTACGTTTTTTGTCGTCATCCCCATTGGCAGTCATAACGTCAGCATACAAATAGGGTTCCCACAATCCTTGCCATATATCGCCTTTGCCACGCTGACGAATGGCTGTTTGCCCATTGCAACGTATGTAAACATAGGTCATGCGGCGCGTTTTCACCTTTACTGTCTTGAGCTTCACGGGCAACTCGTCCACCCGTCCCTGCCGAACGGCATCGCATTGGTCTACAATTGGGCATGTAACGCAGCCCGGATTTTGTGGCGTGCATTGCATGGCGCCAAAGTCCATGATAGCCGCATTAACCTCGGGATGAGTGACAACCTGTTCAGCCAACGCCTTAAAAAGCTTTTTTCCAGCCGTGGAGTTGATAGGCGTATCTATGCCAAACACACGCGCCAACACACGATAGAAATTGCCATCGACGGCTGCCACAGGATTGTCAAACGCAAAAGCGGCAATGGCCGCAGCCGTATATTCGCCCACTCCCTTGAGTTTTCTTATCTCGTCTAACGATTTTGGGAAATAGCCCAAGTGTACTAACTGCTTGGCAGCATGGTGCAAATTGCGCGCCCTACTGTAATAACCCAAACCTTGCCACAACTTCAACACCTCGTCTTCAGACGCAGACGCTAACGCCTCTACCGTGGGATACTCGCTCATGAAACGTTCCCAATAAGCCGTACCTTGGCTGATACGCGTCTGTTGAAGAATGATTTCGCTCAGCCAAATGGCGTATGGGTCGCGCGTTTGACGCCACGGTAGGTCGCGACCGTGCCGTGAATACCATTCAAGCAACACTTGGGCAAGTTGGGAAGGAGCCATCTACAAGCTATCCTCCTCACGCGCACAGGATGGGCATACGCCCTTGACCATGTAGTTGATGGTTGCAACAGAGAAGCCATCGGGCAATTCGACGGCAGGAATAGGAATGTCGTGCAGGCAATATACTTGTCCGCAGCGCTCGCAAAAAAAATGTACATGCACATCGTCGTCCTCGTCTTCGTCGTGGCTTAAGCACAACTCGTACCTCACACCACCATTCCCATCCTCTAACGAATGTACCAAATGGCGCTCCTTGAAAAGCATGAGCGTACGAAAAATACCACTTTTATCAATCGTCAAAATGGTATTTTCCAATTCGGAAACAGACACGGGGCGTTCCTCATGGGCCAGTGCCTTGAGCACCACGATGCGGTTGCTGGTGGGCTTGATGGCATGTTTCTGTAACAGTTCAACGCATGCAGATTCGTTCATAACAAATGCAAAAATACGAATAAAAAAACGTTTTAGACCATCTCGTCACGTTAAAATAGCTATCTTTGCATTACAAACCTCTGAATAATCCATTCTATGAAAATAGAAAATCCATCTTTTGAGATATGGCTTCAAGACAGTGGAGCCAACGGTATATATCGCCAAATAGAGCGCGCGGGGCGTGTTTGCTACAAGAGTGAAAGCCACGCCAATGAGAAATCAGCTCGCCCATTTGTGGAAAAAATGATCAAAAGCAAACATACGGCCATGTTAGAGCATGGCACAGTATATCTGTTTTTTCAAGAATTTGACAATGAAATGCCACACGCCCGGCGGTCAACGAGCCCCAAACCTTGGCTTCGCTACGAAAAAAACGCATTTTCAAGGGTGGTGGCCAAAGATGGCAAATATTACGTGACAACCAATCTACGTGTGCTCTCAGAAAATGATTGGATGGGCGACCTTGAGTTCTTGAGTGAGCCGCAAACTTATCACGAGCGTCGCGTGACGGTACATTTTACCACTCAAATTGGCACAACGAGAGAGTTTAACCGTCACAGAGCCAATTCGATGGCAGAACAAAGCACCCGCTATTGCAACTACGCCAAAGACAAATTTGGCAACGAAATCACTGTCAACATACCAGTGTGGATAGCCGAACTCATCAAAGAACAATATCTTTCCACACCGAATTATTCGACGGAACAATTGTCTTCGCTCTTCGAGAAAGTTTACAGTGGCACCGCAACAAAACTTGAAAATTGGACTTTCGCCAACCTTGCCGCTGAAAAAGCATATATGAACCTGACCGCCGCAGGCTGTAAACCTCAGGAAGCAAGGGCCATATTGCCTCTTGACACCAATACCGAATTGGTGCACACGGCATTCGTATCAGACTGGAAACACTTCTTCGAGCTACGCTCTTTAGGTGTCACAGGCGTGCCGCATCCTGACGCAAAAGTGTTAGCCCAGCCACTGATGGATGAGTTTATTCAACTTGGATTGATAGACGATGAATAGTCTTCGATGGAAATAAAAACACCTTTTATGGGCTTTTTAAGTCATACTTTCCAATCATTACCATATTACATTGAAAAACAATTCATTGTTACATCGTCTGCATTATGATGGTGAGGTGCCCAAATGCTTGAACAACCCTTTTTATTATCAGCCCGATCCATTAAGCCAAAAAGCGATAGATGAGTTGGCCGCCTATCTTTCAGATACCGAAAACCAACGCTTCGCGTCTCATCATGTCAATCCTGATTTTAAGCAAGAAATAGCTCAAGGCAAGATGTTCGGCGTGCTTGTTGTCAAAAATTCCACTACCACAGCAACAACAAGCAACGTTCGCGGCGACAAAAAACTGTATTATCTTGCGGGATATAGCGGACAAATATGTGGGCGAAGCGATTGGGACGAATTTGTGCCGGCAGTGTTTGATTATCTTGAACCGGATGGATTTTTCAAGCGTGAAGAGGCTGAAATTGTAAGTTTAAGCCATGACATAGACGCCATGCCACGCCCCCTTAAGTGGGAAGAAATGTTGGAGAATGCCCACCAGCCCGTATATTTCAAGGGGCGAAAGGCAGACGAGGATGAGGAGGCGTACATTCGTCGTCGTCAATTTGAGAACGCCGAGCTACATCGCTGGAAGCTGAAGATGCGACAAAAGCGTGAAAAGTTTGAGGCCTACGAAAGTCAAAAAGCTAAAAAAATAGCCTCGTTGAAGACCTTGCGCAGGCAAAAGAGCGACGCTTTGCAGACATGGTTGTTTCGCCAATTCGTAATGCAGAATGGAAGAGGAGAAAAGCAAGACTTGATAGAGATATTCCAAAAATGTCAGCTTTCGGGCATCATTGACAGCACATCAAATTCTAAAAACACCCTCCCACCTGCCGGAACCGGCGAGTGTTGCGAGCCCAAACTTTTACAATACGCTTTTAAGCACGGTCTGATCCCCATTAGCATGGCTATGTTTTGGTGGGGAAAGAGCCCACGTGGCGAGGTTCGCCATCATTTGGGATGCTATCCGGCATGTCATGGCAAGTGCAAACCCTTGCTACACTGGATGCTTCAAGGCATCGAGGTGGCACCTAACGCATTGGAAGAGGAAAGGCACCACAGTTTAGAAACAATTTATGAAGATGAAGACATTTGCGTGGTAAACAAGCCGGCCGGCATGCTCGCCGTACCGGGAAAAAGCCAACAAGAGAATGTCTATAGCTTGATAAGACAACGCTACCCTGACGCCACTGGCCCTCTCATCGCACATAGATTGGATATGGCCACGAGCGGATTGATGGTGGTTGCCAAAAGCATGCAAGCGTATTTGAACCTTCAAGCGCAATTCGCCAAACGACAGATTAGTAAGCGATATGTAGCCATACTAAGCAAACCCTTGACCCAAGCCACAGGAAAAATAAGCCTTCCGCTGCGTCCCGACCTTATGGATCGTCCCAGACAAATAGTAGATTGGCAACACGGCAAGGCAGCCACAACCCATTTCGAACGCATCGACAGCTATCGTGTGGCCTTATATCCCCTAACCGGTCGAACCCATCAGCTTCGCGTGCACTGCGCCCATCGTGATGGATTGAACAATCCTATCAAGGGAGATGATCTTTATGGGCAACATGCAAATCGCCTGTACCTACATGCTGAGCGCCTTGTTTTCAAGCATCCAAGCACTGGAAGACGGATGGAATTTTCCATTCCGGCTCCATTCTAAACCAGAAAATCAAACAAAAAAAGTGACTAAAATTTGCGCTACGACTACACGGACAAACATGCCCAAAGGGTACACCGTAGCGTAAGATATACTCGGTGTGTCGCCCTCGATGCTGTCATTGGCATAGCTTAGCGCCATAGGATTGGCCATACTACCACACAAAATGCCACAAATGCTACCAAAATCGAGCTTCTTAGTCTTCAAGATGATGAGGCCTACAACAATTATTGGCACCACCGTAATGAGGAAACCGAGTCCTACCCAAAGCATTCCTTCTGGCCTGACCACTGTCTCGAGAAAGTCCTTGCCAGCGTCAAGCCCAAGACAAGCAAGATATAATGACAACCCGAGTTTGCGCAGCATCAAGCTCGCCGAGCGCGTGGTGTAAGATATGAAATGCATGCGAGGCCCCAGCGCACCGACAATGATGCCCATGATAATCGGACCTCCTGCTATACCCAAACGGATGGGCATACTCATGCCCGGGACAGCAATAGGAATGGTTCCGATGGCCAAACCGAGAATGATACCTATGAATATACTACCGATGTTAGGTTCCTCGAGCGTCTTGACAGAGTTTCCGAAGAAATGCTCCGCGTTATCCACGTCATCATGTTTGCCCACCACAGCGACACGATCACCATATTGCAGACGCAGGCTGTTGGTGGCAAGCAATTTAATATCACCACGTATCACCCTGCTGACATTAACGCCACACACCTGTCGCATATGCAATTCGCCCAACCGTTTGCCATTGAGGCCACGACGTGTAACCACGCAAACCCTGCTCTCCACTTTCGAATCGATAGCATTCCAGTCTATTTGATCCTCATTCCAGTCTTTCTTTTCTTTCTGCCCAAAAAGCAAAACTATCGCATTTTCATCGTCTCTTTCCATGACCACGAGCAGCGAATCGTTCTTCTTGATCACCGTGTCTGCCAAAGGAACAATCACCTCTCCATTTCGCCATATGCGTGAGATGATAAATCGCAAGCGCGACATTTGCACAATTTGGAGTATTGTCATACCCTCAATAGCTGGATTAATAACGGTGAGTTGGGCTATATGGGTATGATTATCCTCATCTTGCGAGCAGACCTCAAGGTCTCGAGGTTTGACAAAAAACTTTCGCATGAACACCATCGCAAATATCACTCCCACTACACCGAGGGGATAAGTGACAGCCGTGGCCAACGCAGCGCTACCACTTGAAATGCCTATATGTTCCAAGGCTTGCGTCGCGGCACCCAGCGCCGGGGTATTGGTGGTGGCACCACAGAGCAATCCTATCATATTGGGTACACTCACATGAGTGAGTGGAACGAGCAGCATGGCAAACGCCGTACCCACGAAAATGACCAGCATGCTCCACATATTAAGCTCCATGCCCTCATGCCGAAGCGAGCCGATAAAGTTTGGACCGACCTGCAATCCCAAACAATACACAAACATGGCAAGCCCAAACGTCTCAATAAAATCGAGTGTTTCGAGGTTCACTGTCAATCCAATGTGACCTGCTAAAATACCTATAAAAAACACAAAGGCTATACCAAGCGATATGCCCATCACCTTAATTCGGCCCAAAGCCAGCCCCAAAGCGATAATCAGTGATATCACAATGACCGTCTGTACAGACGAGTGGGTGCTAAAAAGAGATGTAACCCAATCCATAATGTAAGGGTGCAAACTGAAAATTATATAGTGTTCAGAAAGTTCTCGAGTGGTATTCCGCGATTTTTGTCAGCGTTTTCCTTGTTGGCATCGATGAGGTTGAACACGGCGTTCATGGCCACCTGCGTGGCTTCACGCAGCGAGTCGCCCTCGAGTAGGTGCCCTATCAAGACAGCCGAGAAGATATCTCCCGTACCGGGAAAGTGCACAGGGATCTCCGTGTAACGCAACATGAAATATCCATTATCAAGATGATTATATCCCACCACGCTCGGATGCCCATCCACAGGTATAGATGTTATCAGTACAGACTTGCCGCACATATCATGCAGGGCGTCGAGCAGACGTTTGGATTCCGTCTCATTCACACCATCAGCACAGTAAGTTGTGCTTGTGAGATAGCACGCCTCGGTATAATTGGGGAATATCAAGTCGGCCACGCCTATCATTTCACGCATGCTGTGGATGGCTTCCTTGGTGACCCCATTATACAATTTTCCTTCATCGCCCATTATAGGGTCCACATAGATGATGGTGCCATTGGCAGCCTGCTCTCTACAAAAAGTGGAGACGATTTTAGCCTGACGGGTGCTCGCTATAAAGCCAGTGGCAATAGCATCAAACCTGAAACCCAGCTCTTTCCAAACCGGAAAAACTCCCTCCATGTAATCCGTGGTGTCGAGAATATTGAATTTTCCGTAGTCCAACGTGTTGGATACCAAAGCCGTGGGAAGGTTGTATGTGGGGTGGCCCATATACGAAAGAATGGGCAGCATAGCCGCTGTGGCCACTTTGCCATATCCAGCTATATCGTTTATCAGAAGTACCTGTTTCTTGCTCATTACCTTATGAAATCAGCTGCAAAGTTAGCAAAAAGAACAAAGGTAGGGAAGTAAAAAGAAAAAAAAACTTGGATATTTCATAAATAAGAGAAAAAGATACCAAAATAGTTTGTGAAATCATCGAATAATCGTAATTTTATTGTCAGTTTAAATCTTTATTGATACAACATGATAAACACCGAGAGTTTTTATTGTTTGATAATGGCAGGAGGCAAAGGACGACGCCTATGGCCTTTCAGCAGGGAGAAATATCCCAAGCAGTTCATAGACTTCTTTGGGAGTGGGCGCACGCTTCTGCAACAAACCTATGATCGCATGTCCAAGGTTGTGGCGCCCGAGCACATTTTTGTCAATACAAACGTTAATTATGTAGACTTGGTAATGCAGCAACTTCCCAACCTTCCGCGCACGCATATCATGCCCGAGCCTATCCATCGCAACACCGCCCCAAGCATTGCTTGGGCTGCCCATCGCTTCATGCATCTCAATCCTCATGCCGCGTTTGTTGCCGTACCGTCAGACCAGCTCATCATGAACGAGGAGGCGTTCAAGCAGAATATGCTCGAGGGGCTGCACTTTGTGAGTCATCACAACATGCTACTCACCATGGGCGTCAAACCCACCCGCCCCGAGCCGGGTTACGGTTACATTCAGATAGCCAACCGCTTGGAAGGCAATGTGTATATGGTCAAGACTTTCACCGAGAAACCTAACCGCGAGTTTGCGCGAACATTCATGGAGAGTGGAGAGTTTTATTGGAACACCGGCTTGTTTCTTTCCAATGTGAAAAACCTGCGCGAGCGTTTCACACGCATGTTTCCCGCTGTGCTTAAACATCTTGACGACACTAACTACTACGCCACTCCAGAGCAAGAAGAAGCCTATATACAAGAACATTTCCCGTCGTACCCCAACCTGTCAGTAGAGTCAGGATTGCTTGAGGGGGCCGATGGCGTGTGCGTGATGAAGTGCGGTTTTGGCTGGGCCGACATAGGCACGTGGCACGGCATATACGAGGCCATGCACAAAGACAGTGAAGAAAACGTGGTGATACACTCAGACACGCTGATGGAAAACTGTCGTGACAATGTCATCAAGCTGCCCAAAGGCACGCTTGGTGTTATCAATGGCCTTGAAGGTTTTATCGTGGCCGAGAAAGACAATGTGCTACTAATCTGTCCCAAGGAAGACTCGTCAGACCTCATCCGAAAATATGTCAATGAGGTAAGGCTCAAAAATGGCGACAAATTTGTGTGATGGAAATTCTAAATTCACCATTCAAAATACATAACATAGGTATGTGACAGTATATACAATTGATGTATTTTGAATGGTGAATTTAGAAATTATCTATTTCATTTTATTTTTTGAAACGCCTCGTATATACGCTCAGCCGTTTCCTTCATTTCTTCATCTGATAGCTTGACGTGTTTCTTAAAGTCCACGTCTCCTTCCGTGTTGATGGGCATGAGGTGTATATGAGCATGGTCAACCTCAAGTCCTAACACCACTTGCGCCACTTTTCTGCAGGGAAACGCGGTGCGAATGGCCTGCGCCACCCGCTTGGCAAACACCTCGAAAGCAGCCAAGTCATCATCGCTCATGTCGAAGATATAATCCACCTCCTTACGCGGCACAACGAGCGTATGTGCTTTCACCACTGGATTAATGTCGAGAAAAGCATAGAAATTCTCGTTTTCCGCGCATTTATAACTCGGTATATCGCCTGCAGCGATTTTAGAAAAAATAGTAGCCATAACGATTCTGTTATTCCAATGTAATGTTGTCAATACGCAGTTTCAGCATGCCGCGAGGTACCTCTATCTCGGCCACATCGCCCACTTTCTTGTTGAGCAAGCCTTGCGCGATGGGCGTATGTATGGATATTTTGTTCTCTTTCAGATTTGCCTCGCTCTCGCTCACAATGGTGTAAGTCATTTTTTTCTTGGTGATCATATTGGTCATTTCTACCTTCGACATGATCTGTACCTCATCGGTAGAAAGCCTGCTCATATCCACGATCTTGGCTTGACCAATGGTCATCTTCAGTTCGTTAATTTTATTTTCGAGATGCACTTGCGCTTCTTTGGCGGTGTCATACTCAGAATTTTCGCTCAAGTCTCCCTTATCGGCCGCCTCAGCTATAGCCGCAGAGGCTTTTGGGCGCTCTATCGCCTCCAATTGATGGAGTTGGGCCACGAGCTTGTCATAGCCTTCTTGTGACATGTATGCCATAGTTATTCTTATTAATTGTTTAAGTTTTTTTTATACATAAACTTCAAAAAACAAGACCCCAACATCTATCCAAATGTTGGAATCTTGTTTTCTAAAGCTTAATTATCAAATAGTATTTGCAAAGTTAGGGATTATAATTGATATATCCAATATTTTTAAATATTTTTTTAAACACCACCTTGACACAAGTCAATAAAAAGGTGAAAAAGAACAAGTTGCACATCATTGGCATGGTAGAAGCAAATAAATAGCCGTATCTTTGCAGCACATTTTTCATAGTATTAGATTTAAGGTTAGTAACGTTTGGGACTCGGCGGAGCCCCATTTTTTTTTGCCCAAACGCTCACGGAGCCTGTCACTTATTGTGCGCGTAAAAATGATAGCGCCAAGAACGCATGGCGTTCACATTCCTCAAGAATGGTTGCCAAACCCATACCCACGCGCATATTTTACCACCAAATCATTTGACAAAAGCTCGCGTAGAATTTGTGTACAGCAAAAAACAAAAACTTTTGTTCTAAATACGCAAAAAAAACGCGTATTTTTCAAACCGCTATATTTCAGCCATTTACATCACCTCTCATTAAAAATATGCTATCAAATGGTTTAGACTACTCCATGTTTAGATACCAATGGCCCTGCGAAAGCATTCGAATCAGCGAGCGTATAATATCAAATGACGGTGCAACTAATCAGCGAAAATGAAGAAATAACGAAGTTGGTGTAAACAGACTGAAAATGAGCAGGAAACGGAATAATTTACATAGAAGTGCTCTTTTCAAA
>QWCJ01000034.1_pt1 | contig 68885 bp, 91 predicted proteins | sample 1972501 | NCBI WGS metagenome assembly QWCJ01 (sample SAMN09866711, study PRJNA288562) | Human vaginal metagenome isolate term2_vaginal, whole genome shotgun... | isolation source: vagina | host: Homo sapiens | place: USA: California
CCCCAGCGTTTGAATAGCTTTCAGTATGGCGTTACCCTGTTCATCAATACCTGCGCCGCCGTTGAAGGCAATACCTTTCAGAAATGTAATTACCTCTTGCGCCGTGTCGGGGGTGGTTTTGAATAAGAAACGTTCGTCACCAATGCGCTTTATAAGCATTTCGACATCGCTTGCGTTCATTCCACTTCCACTACCGGCTTTGCCAAAGATGCTTCCGTTGTAAATTTTATCGACAGCGGTTGTTATCTTTTGATAGGTTGTTTGCTCTATCTTTTCGTTAAGAGTGAGTTCTACCTTTGGGATTAATCCATCTCCCTCCTTAATCGTTATACTCTCAATCGTAATGTTTATGACCGGTAGTATTTCATCTTCTTTGTCTGTATTAGGGATACCCCAAAAAGGAAATTTAAGACCGGCGTATAAATTCCAATATACCGATTTTGTTATATCGCCTGCCAACTCGCATTTATCGTAATTGCGAGCAAGATATATCTCATCAAGATGTGGCTCGTATGTGTACTTTGTCTCACTATTCTCTGCAAGATATTGCGTTGCAGCAGTAAGCAGTCGCATTTCGGCAGCTTTAATGTAAGCGTCTGGCATTTCTATGCCGATAAGTACATAATGGTCTCCGGCATTTAATTTGTTTGTTACACTCGGGAAGTATGTATGTATAGTTTGGTCGCTTGCCCTTGTAAGAGAAAGCTGCCAACCTCTATACACCTTTCCGTTCTTTGTATATCTTACATCTTTTACGTCATCTCCAATCTCAAATTCCCTTGCTACGCAATGCCCATCAGACATCACTATTGTGGGTTTGTCATTTCCCGTGAATTGAGCCTTGAAATTCTTTATACCCAAATCCTTGATTATAACATGGAAAGGAGTGTTTACAAAGTTATCGTAATATTGTAAATCTCCCCAACGATATTGAGGCTTGAAATCTGTTTCTGTATGAGGTTTCTTTTTTGAATCACCAACGAAATACTCTATTGAGTAATTAGTATCTTTTAGATTTACTTTGTAGAACACAATCTCAAACGTAACCCTTACATCTGACCTTTCCGTAAGCCTTATCTCCGGTACTTGAATATTCTTTGATTTCACATCAGGCAGGTCGGGTAGAGGGAACTCAAAGAAGTCTTTATTGTTATTGTCAATATTACCAATAAGTACACAACAAGAGTTGTATTCCTTTTCTGTCTTTGTGGACTGTGGAGTAATATAAATTTTTAGCCTATATCCAACTTCAATAGTACTCTTTCGAGAGGTTTTTAACTTTACACCTGCATAAACGTGATAAAAGCTTGCTGACATAAAGTAACTGCCTGCGTTTTGATCCTTAATCTCAAAAAGTGTAACTTCGTCAGTATGGAATTGTCCTCCTATATCTCTTATGTTATCACCATTTATGATATTATCGCTGATACGAGCGTTCTTATCTATATAATGCGTTTTGTCTTTTGGGTCAGGAAGTACACCATTTCCAATGTGAGCATCATCTATAAGCGTTCCTTCGTTGTCTAAGTAACCAACAGCAAGTATTTCATCAATTCTTTCCAAATCCTCATAATTCGGAAAGGACTTATGATTATTTGAATCAGGAACAGTACCTTTTGCTTCTGTAAATCCATCAATATCCTCGCATTCGTTACCCCTCAATTCGCCATAAGTGGCTTCTTTAATTGTCGGGTATATCTCTTCCAAGTCCTGATTGGAGCCATCCCACATACCTACACCCTCTCGCAATCCTTCTATTGTAGAGTAGCAATTGTCGTTCTTATCTAAGTAAGCATCGTTTGTATCACCAAGAACTGCCCTGAGATTAGGGAACATGGTCTTCCTTTGTGCATTCCTCTGCGCTTTTACCGACGGGATTTCAAAGGTGTCTGGTAACTGCAAATTCTGCGGAAAAAGAGATTGCGAGAGGTTGTATCGCTTATTGTAGTACCTATACGGCATGTTCTTGGTAGAGCCAAGAGCGCGCAGCCGAGTGATAATTTGTTGAGATTGGTTTGCAGATTTCTTTATCTCAAAGAGTGCTTTCCCTTGATTCTCCTTGTCAGCATAACCCTTGCCATAACCAAAATAGAAATATCCGTTATCTCCACCATTCTCCTTTACTTCAAAATCATCACCCGTGATTGCACCAAGAGTATAGCCTATATAAATATCCTTACCCTTGATAAAATAATCGAGTTTAAAGGTATTCTGTACCTCTGACAATGCAGCAGCAACGGTTGTGTTGTTGAATGTCATAACCTTGTCATCGGTATGTGTAACACATTGAGTAATACCATTACTTAGCTTTGTTGAATTTAGATTAACATGTATCTTCCATCCATCATTTGGAAAGGCTCTATCAAGATTAGCTTGTATCTTGCCGGCCAAAGTGCATACAGGTGTGTATATAACCCCTTTCCCGGCGACAATGCCCTTTGTTTCTCCGCAAAATAGTTGGAATTGTGCGCTACCGGTATAATTTGTTTCGAGTGCCGCAACATATTCTCCCGTCGTTGGGGTAATATCAAGCATCATTATGCGCCCCAAGTCATTAGAAGCACTCTCTAATTTTACATTGTCATATTTAAAAGCATTTCCAACTTGTTTTGGTTTTGCAATTTGAGATACACTCGGAAGATTGTTGAGGAAATATGATTGACCACGATATTCGCAATAATCACCAACAGCAAATTGTATAGGTGTTTCACTTTCTATACTAAACGTAATATATTGTCCGCCAACGGACATTGCTTTGTCTTGGAACGTCCACTTATCAACAGTGCAACGAACGCAAGGTTTATCTTTGTCTCCTTTGTATAAAATGTTAAGTTTCCGTCCAATCATAATTACACAAAATTTAGGTTTACAACTCCATAACCTCCACTTGGCAACTTCCCAAATTGCGGAACAACATTGGTGATAGGGTCCTCTACGGAAAACTTCACTTTGAAAGTTGCTATAGCATCTGGGTCATAATTATCACAAGAATAGACGTCATTATCAATAGAAATAACATGCACGTCTTTCCTCCCAATTTTTGTGTAGTCGTCATAGATGGCAAGCCTTCCACCAATAGCACCATCATTGCGACCATAAATAAAGTTAATAAAATCCGCAACATCTTTATGTATTTTATCCTCCGTTCCCTTATAAAGAAATTCAACCTCTATGTCGTAATTCTTCATTGGAATATTCTTGGGTATATAAACATCTCGCCCATCTTCACCTGCCCAATCTCTTGTTGGTAAATCTTTTGGTTCAGGGAGTAGCTTGAATGGAAATTCACGACAGGCAATATTAAATGCGGACAACAAATCTACAACGACACCTTTTGTATAAGATTTACCGCCAAAACTCAATTGCTGAATATATGCTTTCTTAATTTCCATTTTCGTTTGTTTTATTTACAAAAATACATTTTTGAAAGTAGTAAAAATATTTTACAAGCTAAAATCATATATAGGAATAAGCGTTTTTACTAAAAGTTATGCGCTGATTTCTTTTATTTTACTATTTTTGCAACAAAACAAAAATATCATAATGAGCAACAGAATAAGCATTGAACTACGGAATAAAGCGAGAAAATTTGGACTTTGCGATGAATGGTTTAACGAATGGAACGAAACATCATCAAAGCAAGAACTCATCGATAAGTATATCAAAGGGATTGATTTTGCTCTGCAACATCATTACCCTTCGAATCAATATATAAGGGATAATTTCGAGTTGGAATTATTACGTAAAAACAATATACTTGTTGATGATGAAAGAAGTCTGTTAAACCCAAGAGTTGCGGTTATACTTGGTAATACAAAAGCAAAGATTAGAGTAAACGATTTATCACGTTCTGTTATTTACATCCGAGACAATTCTGTTGTAGATATAATTGCAAAAAACAATTCGTTTATCATAGTGCATCTTTTTGACAACGCTTCTACAATCATTAAAACAGAAGACACACCGAATATTCTCGTATTAAAACATTCAAAAAACATAAAAGTAGCAGCACCGAAAAGTGTAAATATAAAAGAAGAATTGGAATATCTGAAATAGTTTCGTTTTTTTGTTTTGCATAATTTATAATGTTTAGGCGACTATCTGTGGAGGTAGTCGCTCTTTTCATATGATACACAAAGCGTGAGCAGCAATTCATACAGCCCACGCTAAGCAAACATATATTAATAATAAAGAGTATTATGCTATATGGAACTTTTGATTGCCGAGTATTACGTTGTGCATATCATCGGACAATCTTTCCACCTTCTCGTATAAAGCACCGTTTTCGCTAATAATAGAACGAATAGCAGCTACGTTTGCGTCTATTCTGCCAAGTGTTGTGCCCATTCCTGTTATCTGTTTTACATAATCGGGGAACGCTTCGTTGATAAACTGTGTCTGCATAAGCCGGATGTACGCAACGTCTTGTCGCAAGGCGTTGATATAACCAGCAAACAATGCACTCGTTTCTTCAGAAGTCCCTTGTATGTCGCTACTCAATGTTTTGTTGCTACTGTTCTTTTGACTAAACCCAGCATCGTTAAGCATTTTTTCTGCTCCGTTGAGGTACTCCATCGCAGCAATCATTAGTTTCTTACCATCTCCGTTATCACTGAAATAATCAGCCGATACAGACAACAGTTGTGCAGCTACTTTGTTCGGGTCGTCAAAAGCGTGAGGGTCTTTTGCGTTTATCACACCTGCTTTGTGGTTTCCTTTCTCATCTGTGTATCCAAATAATTTGCGTTGCAGCTTCTCCATCATCGGTTGGATAATACCAATTTTTAGAACGTTGTTCACAACACTTTTCATTATGTTATTCACTGCGTCCTTGTAGGCGTTAGCTGCATTTTCCCCATTTTCAAAAGCATTGGCGAGGGCATCACCAACCTGATCAGCCCAAGACTTTAAGTCTATACCCCACAGATTTTTTGCAAGGTCTTCCGAGAAGTGGGCTATCTGGTCATCGAGTTCTGCTATCTTCTGCTTGTACTCTTCCATCGCTGCCCTTGATTTCTTTTTCTTTCTATCTTCTTCGTTATACATACCAATATAGGATTTCCGCTGCTCGTTGAGCAGATTTAACTGCTGCTGATAACCATTGATGTCTCCACCACCAGCGGCATTATAATAATCAGCCATAGCTTTTCCCGCCGCACCTTCTTTGTTTAAGTTAAATTTAAATCCAGGTGCTTTTATCTCATATTTATTTGCAGCATATTGTCTTTGATACATTCTTATCATGTCGCCCTTGTCGTAACCGAGCGTGCGTTCCTGTGCCCTTGCTATAACTTCTGTGTAACCCTCAATCCTCGAAACGGACTCTTTGAGCTTCTCTATATGCCTTTCAATTTTCTTATCGTGCAAGCGTGAAAAAGCAGCAATAGGACTTGCTATCATTTTGAATGGAGCAGAAATTACGCTTGATACAAGCCCCCCAACATTACCACTCATTGCGTTTTTCGCAACATCGCTTACCGGTGAGAAGATAGATGATATACCCCCTATTGTGTCAGATACATCACTCCATAAATTAGCCTTGCCTTCATCACCCAAAGCATCGAACATATCTGACAAAGATTTTGCTGCTGCGTTTAATCCGTCTAAAGTGCCAGTAACGAGCGATATGGCTAATGACATATCACCAAGACCTTTCACCATCCCATTTAGGAAATCGCTTTTCCCTAATAATTTTTTAAGGTCTCCGTTTTCATTAATTCTTTTGTCTATTTCTTCTTTCGATAGACCGCTATTTTCGTATGATTTTGCAAGCTCTGACCTTTTATCTTCTATCTGCCCTTGCACTCTCTTTTGTAGCGCAGGAATACCGCCTTGAATAAATGTTGCAATATCGCTATCAGAACCAAAGAAAGTATTTTGTTTCTTCTTGTCAAGAACATCTTGTATCTTTTGCATTTCTTTTGCATATTCAGATGCTGAAACTCTGCCAGTCGCTAATTTCTCATTTAATTGATTTTTCAAAACTTCAGCAGTTTCAATAGCCTCTTTTCTTGTCATGGCAAGAACATTCCCGAAATATTTAGAAAAGGCAACGGTTGCTTTAAAGTTTTGTTCGTCTCTAACACTTGCTGCTCTTCTGTTAGCCATATCTTTTTTTTCTTTCGATATTAGCCCAAGTTTTTCTAACAAGTTGTTTGAACTAATAGAAGTATTGTAATCTGCATTATTCCTGCTTGCAATAGATTTATAGTCAGACAATTTATTTATACTATCTGAATATAATTTTATGGCTTTTTCTCGTTCCGCTTTTGCAAGTTTCTGCCATTCAAGTATAAGTTTGTTTACAGATGGAATAAGTTTTTGCATCAACTCATCATACTTTCCATCTTCGTTTTTCACATTGAACAAAAATCCGACACGCTTCTCAATATCTTCTTTGCTTGCGTTCTCGTCGAATAGATAGTCAGATGTCTCCATAAATCCCTCTTTGAATTGATGGGCCCCATAAAAACTTCTACCTGTTATTGATGTTAAATTCTCCAACATTCTGTTTTTAAAGGCATCTGCAACATTCTCAAGTGGCATATATATTTTAGTTGCATCCTCTTCTCCAAAAGATATACTATTCTTTCCTACAACGAGATTTTCTTCTCCGAGTAATCCTGTTAAACCTTTGGTCATTTTGTCAGCAAGGCTTTCGTCTCCTGTTGCTTTTAACACATCCTCAAAAGTCTTAAAGGCATCGGTTATCCTTTCGAGCGTTTTCTCCATGTCTGAAGTAAACTTTTCGCTACTTTCTGTAAAAGCATCGTGGAATAAATCATTTACGGTTTTCGTAACGTCGGTGATAAGCCCCTTTCTATCATCTGACATATCCGAGTTGTAGTTGAACTTGTGATTGGCAATCTTTCGCCTCTCTTTGTTCAGCAGACCTTGATAACCAGCAATACTTGTTATATCTTTAAAATCAGTTTTATGCAACACATCGCCATAGGCATCTCTAACCCTCTTTATCGCAGCTGGCTCTGATTGTAAATCTTTGTACCACATCTTGTACATTCTATACGCATCACCAAGAGATTGTATATAATGTCTTTCTCGATTCATCCAATCCCTATCTGCCTTGCGAGCAGCTGCTTCTGCTTTCCGTTTTGCAGCTTCCTTATCTCTCTCAGCCTTTTCTCGAATCCTGTCTGCGTTATTCTTATTTTTTTGAATATCTTTTTGTTCTCCTAACGAGAAGCCTTCACCTATAACATAATTGACTGCTCTCGATTGAGATACCGCAGCATCTCTCGCAGCCCTAAACTCAGAAATTTGCTCTCTTATCTTTTTTCTATAGTTTGCATCTTTTGAAGAGTTGTGCATCGACCACAAATCATGCAGCTGATAGTTTAGCATTTTTACGACTCTATTTATTTGTTTCTTGGCATCTTTTGAGTTTATATCATAAGAAATGTCTATTCCCCACTTTGATTTGAAACGTTGATTCATTTCAAGATTTTTCTCTGCCTCTTCATGAATTTGTTTTCTTATTTTCTTTATATATCCTATCCAATCATTATCCGTTTCTACCTCAATATTCATTCCATATTTAAATTTCGCTCGCCTTTGCCATGCTTCCATTCCAACCGTTCTTTTTGCTATATTCGTTAAAGAGGCTATTAAGTATTCTGTATATTCCTCACCGTTCTTCTTTCCGAGTCCCTTCCACCAAGTACTAAAGCTCTTCGATTTTTTTTGAAAAGCACTTATTGATTTATTTGATATTTGATTTACAATCTTCTGAACATCTTCTGGACGAGTATTTTTTGTAATTTTACCTTCCAATTCCTTGGATGCGAAGGCACCAAGGTTACGAAACATTACTTCATTGAAAAACTTTTTAGCTTCTTCACTATTTCCTTGTGCTATCATGGCAAGGCGGATTAGCTCGGCATATTGCTCCGACAAATGTGCTTGCACTTCTGGACTTCCAATCTTCGCTTGCGTGAACATTTGATTCATAGAATTTTCAAAGCTAATAATCATTTGGTCCACGTTTCCATTGAAATAGGTATTAAATTTAGAAGCAAAATGCTCAGCAACAATTTTTGCGCCATTTTCCGTTTCTTCAAGTGCGTGGTCTTTGTTAATGATAGAATTTTCTCGCCGTGACTTATTAACTTTTGTGGACTCTCTGAATTGCTCGTTTCCTTCAAAATACTTAGCAAACGCTTCATTTCTTGTCAGATGGAGTTCATCCATTAATGACGTTATTTTAAGTTTATCTTTTGAAGCAATGCTATTCCATTCTGAATCGGTTATTTCAAATTCTTGAATAAACGTTCTATATTCATCAGAATAATCCTTCATATCAGTAATAAGACTTTCGCCCTTTGTAAACCAAGTCAAAGGTTTCCACCATGTAGCACTTGTGTTTTCTAATGTTTCCTGCATAGAATCAGCTGTAACCTCATCCACCTGTTTTACATACTCTATGTCTTTTACCTTTTTGAACATTCCCTCAACCTGCTCCATCTGCGTGTTGGCTTTGCTTATATCAAAGAAGTCTTTGTCATACATTGGTGACAAAGTTTGAAGTTTCCTTTGCAACTCTTCAAAAACATCTCCTATGCCATGTGCCTCAAGTTCAGCCCTATTAATAGAAAATCCATAATCTTCTGCAGTACCCTCGCTATTAACCACTTTTCTTATAGACTGACCCTTTACAAATATTCCACTTTCTTTATAAGAATTAAGAGTCTCGTGAATACCTTCTAAATCCGTTTTTGCGGTTTCTTTCATATTCGACGCAAACTCGTTAGCTTGTTCCGAAGCCTCTCCGAATTTACTTGCCAAAGCGGTAATCCCAGCTACTGCAGCCATAATCCAAGTCATAGGATTTGTTAATAAAGCGACTGCCATAGCTTTTGCGGACTGGGCGACAGCAATCATCCCAAGACGAATAGACATTAACCATCTCCGCCATCCTGCAAACCCTGCAATTTGTGCAGCACGCGCCTTGCCTACTCCAGTTGCTATTAAAAGTTCTTCACGCTGCATTTTATTTAACTTCCCTGTCAAAGCAATGCGTTGCTTTGTAATATTATTTATTTCCTTACTATTCTTGATTTCTTCAAGGGTTGCATTACTTGGGTATGGAGAGGTTTTTTGAATAGGATTTACTGCTGCAAAAAACATTCTTTTATACCAAGGACCAGAGGTGTTTAAGTAAGCATTAGTATAGTTAGATTGTCTGGACGCAATTTGGCTTGCCATTATTTTTTTATTTGCTACAAGTGCAGACTTGCCAGCCATCAATGCAGCTAATTTCATAACGCTATACCCCAAGGCAACTCCTTTTAAGACGCGAACGTATCTTTGCCAGTTCTCGGTAAGGTTATTTATAACACCGACAGTACCAGTTAATAATCCTTTGTTTTCGCCTCCAAGTTCCGACATCATAATACGATAGTTGTTTCGTAAGTTTCTCAACTTACCACCAAGGGTTTCAAATTGGCGCACTTGCATATTATAAAATCGTCCACCCGGTTTATCTAAATCCATAATAACGTCTTGTACGTCCTCAAAAGGAATACTTCTGTCTCGCATTTTGCTAAATATATCCTTACGAGTAACGTATTTAGCCTCTCTGCCAGCTCTTTTTTCTGCGTCTGCAAGTTTATTGTATTTATCAGTTAGCCCCCCAATCATATCAATACCCGCATTCTCGAATTGCCTATTTTGAATACCAGACAAATATCCGTATGAACGAGTATGACCATACGCAAGGATAAGTCTCGAAACTTCAACATCAAGACCTGCACCAATATCGGATAGGGATTTCAAGGTTCCAAAAATATCCTTAGCCTCTATACCGAAAGCTGCCAACTGTCTGTGAGATTTCAACAAGTCCTCAAAGGTATATGGCGACATTTGCGACAAATCTCGGATTTCGGAGTACATCTGTTGTGCAGCAGATGCACTATTAAGAATAACCTCCAAAGACCTCTTCTGCAACTCAAGCTCGCCGGTAATATTTGCCATATCTGTAACGAATTGCTGCGCGCCCCAAATAGAGAGATACTGCATCGCCATTGATTTCAAATCAGAAATTACTTGCGACTGACCATGCGCACTATTCGCTGTTTGTTGTATGGCTTGGGAAAGTCGGTTTTCTTCTTGCGACAACTGTGCGTTTGCTTGTGCTGCCTGTCGCTTTGCAAGTTCGTTCTCTTTTTGTGCTTGCGCTTCGTTCTTCAACGCTTGGGTATTTGCTTGCGATTGCGTTGCAAGGTCGTTTCTTGCTGTAACAAGGTGTTCCTTGTATGCAGCCATAAGTTGAGAAGCATTAAGACCGTTTAAGTTTTCTACACCCGTAGAGGTAAATCCTCCGTGTGCGGTAATGCTCATCAATAGTTGTTGCAAATGTTGCACTCTCTGTATGGTGGCGTCTATATTCGAGGTGTCAAGCCCTAAATTCTTAGAAACTAATTGTTGTACTTTGAGTTTCTCTATTAGCGGAACGAGTCGTTCAAGTTCAACCCTTGCTTGAATGACGCTCTTGGCATTATCATTCATCATTTTGCCCCAATTAAGGTTTTCTTGACCATCTTTTAGAGAACTCATAGCGTACTTAACGCTCTTAATAATCTCACCCATCCCAGCCATCATATTGCTCAACTTGCCTTCTTTATCAACGACACCGTTAAACTGCTCAAATGCACTCTTGAGTTTAAGGATGGATGCTGCCGTAGCATCAATATTCTTATTGATGGCATCAAAGTTCAAAGAACCACCACCTCCTATCAACTTTCTCGTTGCTTCAATGACAGTATTCGTTTCCTTAATGGTATTGATAATGGTAGCTTTTATTTGTTCCGCTTGCGCTTGGTACTCTCTTAACAAGGTGTCGTTACCAGCAAGACTGCCCATTTTCTGCATACTCTCACCGATTGACAAAAGGTTTGGAGTTTGTGTTCGTTGTGTTCCGAACTTGGCCATAAAATCATTATAAGCCTTGTTGAGTTGATTGAAATATGCGGTGAAAGAATTGTTATCTACTTTCGGTATCTCTCCAAAAATACGATTGAGAGAGTTTTTCATTTTGTCAAGCTCGCTACCAAGCGTATTCTTACCAATGAAGTTTTGGAGCTGCTGCATCTGCTCCAATACATTCTTAAACAAAGGAATATTGTCTGTGTTCTTTTTAAGACTTTCTTTCAGTTGGTCTATCTGTCTTATTCCCTCTGCTATATTTGGCATTTGGGCAGTCTGACCTATCTTGCCGAGTTCTGCATTTATTCCACCTACGGAACTCTTAAACTTATCGACAATACCGTTAAGCTTCTTTTCTATCTCTTCAAGTCCCTTGCTTGCTTGGTCTTCTATTGCGACCTGGAACTTTAAAACATTATTTCTATCCATCTTTAATCTTTGCTTTGTGGTTGTGTGTTATCTTTCTTCTCGCTATCAATCTTTCCTTTCCTCAACAAGTCCTGCATATTCCATTTGCGCTTTTTCTTTCTCTCTTTCCATTTCTCTACAGTTTCGTCCATTTCTTTTTGTGTAGGCTTTTCTCCTTCTGCCCTCTTGCGTTTTTTGTAGCAAGTAATCGGAGCATCTATGTTCATCAGGTCTATCTGCGCAATGGTATATACCCAGTTGTATTCATACATCTTTACGGCTATAAGTCCGAAGAAGAAGTATCTTGTTCTGACGAGGAACTCTCTGTGCTTTGCTCCTGCGAAAGCTGCCCCATATTTAGTCCTTGAAGGATACGTTCTGCTTCCATCGTCGTCATTTGTAGAAGCGTATCCTTTGCCCCTATCAACAATGTGGTAGTCCCGAAGAATTGCATCGCTGGAACTTTTTTTTTACCCTCTGTAAGGATTGGTAATAGCTGTGCATAGTCATACTGTTTTATATAGTAGAACCACCGCCACAAAAACCAATATTTAAGGTGCAAAGTCCAAAATCCATTGAGGATATAAATTGCAGATGCCTTGCAAGCAAGTTTAGAATCACCGATTATCATATTGGCTTTATCCAATACATTTTCGCTTGCATTTTTGTTATCAATGTTGTTTATTCCTATCAATAGCTTTGATAGTTTGTTTAGCTGACCATATTTAAGCCACTTGATAAGATACTTCTTGTTTGTGTTTGGTATTGTTACTTCTGTTGGGGTGTTCTCTGTGAGAGATTTATAATCTCTCTGCATTTCTATCGAGGGCTGCTCTACTATAGGTTCTTTATTACTATCCATAACGTATGTTTGCTTTATTGAGAAAGGGGCAGCGGTAATCATCACTACCACCGCCCCTTTGGTTATATATTATTGAGTGAAATTGTGCTGCACTTATGCACTTGTATCAGGGACAAGCACTCCGAAAGCATCTGCATCTGCGCCTGCTGCGACAGAACCAGTCATAGTTACACACAACGGCTTGTTTGATCCATCGAAAATAACCTGTGCCATAAACTTTGCTTTCTTGATGTACAAGACTTTGTCCTCTGAATCGTTGAGGATAAGCAAACCGAGATACACAGCTTTCTGCGTAGAAGCATAGGTCTTACCCTTAAGTTTACCTTTACCTCCAACGGTAGTTCCGGATGGAAGAGTAATGGTTGTCTCTGCGCCTGTAAAACCGCAGAAGTCCATAATGTCTGTTTGGTTACAAGGTATTTCCAACTTCACCTCGCCATCACCCGGAGTGAACTTAGAAACCCAGTCTGCCTGCAAGCCATGTACCTTGAAATGGTTTACACTTGGCGCACCTGTATCAAAGTTAAAACCAGAGTCTTCCGAAACGGGGAACTCTATCATATCGGTATCTACCAATGTTGCGGCATTTGCCGTAGTGGTGATACCATTCTTCACTGCCAACACACTTGATATGCCGTTAAACACATCACCCTGCATGTCGATTTTTCTCTTAAATGCCATAATCTTTTAATTTTAACGTTTGTATGAATTTATTTTTGTGCGGATGTTAAATGAAATCGTTGTTATCTGAAAACCACTCTTGTCGCTGCCTTTCAGCAGTACCGTAGGCTCTGTTGCGACAATGTGGTCGTCCGTAATCGGGAATAGGTCTAAGAATTTCTGCACAAGCGCAGTTTGCTTACCTATATTGGGGGTGTTGTCCGACTTGGCTTTCATGCCGATATAGAACACGCCCTCTGTCCTGACTATAAAGTCATCGTTGCCCTTCACAGCCCTGTATTGCTCTGTCGGTAAGTCTATCACAACAAACTCGGTCATCTCCTTGGTCACATCTGGACGGTTGGAGAGGAAAATGTTTGCCACGCCTGTCGTTTTGGCTGCGGTAACAAGCGAGTTGAATATATTGTACATCGTTGGATTTGGCATAATGCTAAATCTTTAAGAATTTTATACCTGTTCGTTCAGCATATTGCAGCGTTCGCATAAAACCGGCAGTCTTTCTCTTTTGCTCTATAAATTCAGAGTATTCAGCCGTATATGCGACAACTATATCAAACATATTGTTTCCGTCAGGCTTATGTGAAGTAAAGAACATTTTTGCATCGTAAGCTCCAAGCCCCTCGTCTGTCTCAATCGCAGGAATGTAATGGCTTTTAACTCCGTCGTAATCTTTCTTGAAACTATATATCTTCGGGAAAGTCATCTTAACAACAGTTGCAGACCTTGTTTCGTCGGAAGAGAAATATCCAGCAATAGGATTACCGCTTTTATACAGGCAAACAACAATTCCGTTAAGGAAGTTTCCTGTGAAATTATGTTTTTTGGGAGCATTCTCGCGGTTTTGTATCGCTTGTTTCAGGATATTTCTACAGAACGTCTTGCAATTCTGCTCAACCTTATCCTCTATCTCTTTCTTGAAATCAGAAATAGCCGAATGGATTATGTTGTTAATTCCTGACATACTTCCAAAGCAAATGTGTTCCTAAGTTACCTGGCATCCTATCCATTACTTCTCCATACTCCGTAAAAGAACCCTTGTCTAAAACTATCCTGTCTCCCTCCTGTGGTATGGTTTCTTTTGTCCACTCGTCCTGCTTTAAAGGCAGCGCAAGACCTCTGTATGAGGATATTACTTCTCCGCTGACTGACGTAGTGAGCTTGTCAAAACCTCTGCAAATACCATCATACAAGACTACTCCTTCTTCCTCGTCTGACATAGGATCGTCCGACTTGGTGGGTCTGATAATCTGACACTTATGGGGAAATCTCGGATTGTTTACTGACATTACAAGTTCCTTTCTTTGTAGTTGCTATCGTGGCGGATATTATGAATACCACGTCCAACCATGCCCCATTTGTTGTTTCCAACGGTAGGCATATTGTACTTGGCATAAATATCATTAGCCATTCTCAGATACCTGTTAAGAGCATGCGCAGACATCGTTTCGCCACCTTCGGAATGCTCCCAATGAGCATCTTTGTCGGACACCTTCTTAGATGAAGTCGGAGAAGACGCAAGCCATATATAAAGCCCTGCAAGCGACAAATCGGACTCCTTTTCTGAAAGTTCGGAAAAAGGTGTGTCGGGTTTTACCCCTACTTTTGCAAGAATAGCCAAAAGGGCGTTGTCAGGAACGTCAATATTCCTGACTGACCCTCTTAGATATTGCTCGATAGTAAACTCTGTCGGCATAGTTCATTCAGTTTTACGCTTCTTTCCAAGCGGTGAAGAAACCAATCTCACGGATATTGTTGAACACGGGAGCTGCGTACAACTCACAATCAACAACATTTTTGAATGGACGTTCCTCAGTAGAAGAAAGCACCATAATGCGGTCTTCAACAAGGAAGTAGTTGTGGTTTTGCGCAACTTGTCCCATACGCTGGCGGTCGATATAAATAGAGTTGGTACACTTCATTTCAAATGGCATAATCATTGAGCTGCAAGCAACAAGGTTATGTTCGTCGAAAGCAGGTGCATCAGGTACTCCGATACCGTCTTCCTCGTGACGAGACTTGTAATCCACTACGTCAAAAGCCCAAACACCCATATCGTGCATAAAGTTCAAGACTTCCTGCGGAGTTAGGTGTACATTGGCCTTATCGAAATAGTTTGCACGAGCGACGCAAGCATCTACCACCGATTTGTGCAAGAGCATACGGTCGAATAATTCCTGTGAAATCTTCCAGTGATCAACAGAAAGATTCAAATCCTTCGTGAGATACTTCTGTGCATCCAGCAAATCCTTTATAGGGTCTGCTTTGGCGTTCACCTCGATAGCACCTGTACCAGTGTTCTTTGTGAACCACTCCATTCCACTCTCTGCCTTAATGAAGTGTGAGTCCTCGATAGGGAACTTGAAATCAAACGAAGTACCATCAATAGAAAATTCTTTAATCTGTCCTGTTGAAAGTACTTGCAATGTTACATAGTTCAACTCTGCATGAACACCCCCAATCATTACATTGGTCTTGTCAGATACAGTGTCCGCCATAAGAATTGGATATGGAACACCCATAAGGTTTTTATTCTTGCGAATCATAAAGAGGTCGTCCTCATCGATAAAGAAGCCATGACCCATTTTCATGATTGAACCACCATAGTATTTCCAACCTTCGCCATTGCGCTGTGGTTTTCCAGAATGAGTGCCAAGCAAAGAAGCACGCACCATAATAGGTGTTTCTTTCTGACCTTGAATCCACTCTTTGTCGTCCGACGGTGTTCCCCAGTCTGCGTACTTACGCCAAATTGCGGTATTGTATTTTGCATTGGTATCATTAAGGATGAGACCGAAATTCTCCGCACTGATATACCTGCGGAGGTCTGCTACTGAATATTGTGTGTAATTTCTCATATTCTATTTCCTCCTAATCTTTAATGACGGTTGCTGAAACGGAAGAAACAACCATTGGTTATCAATGCTTTCTTTACCTCGTCTGTGATAGGCGGCATACGACGTTCAAGGACAGGTGCGTCCATCATATTCCACGCTACATCACCATCAGCCGAAACTGCGTTAGGGTCAAGACAGATGTCGTAAGGAGTAAGTCCGTTTACTTTATCCTTTATATCGACACCATCAACAGTACCATACACTACGCTACCAACATCTGCTGTTACAGCCGAAGCCATAGTAAGTACATCGTAAGCATCGTTACTTGCATCTATCTCTGTTACTTTCTGTCCGCCAATGGTCATTCCTACTTTTGCACGAGTTCCGGCAAAGACTTTCTCAACAGACAACTTTGTGGTTTCATTCTTTACAACCTTGAAACCATAAAGAGGTTTGATAGTTCTCTTTTCCTCATCAACAAGGACGGGCGTTCCCGCAGGGAGGACGTTGCCGTGTGTAGGCAGGTCTTTCAAATCCCAGTTAAAACCACCGATGAGCAAAGGGGTGTGTCCCTCGAATACTCTACGATAACCACCAACCTTGCCAGAGAACTGAATATTCTGATTAAATGTTCCTATTTGTGGCATAATCAATTTGTGTTTTTGCGTTAAACAATCTTTTTACTTTCTCTCGTTACACAAAACTCTTTTTGATTGCTTCAACCTTTTTAGCTTTCTCTTCATCTGCTTTGCGTTTGTTTTCAAGGTAAACCTTAACATCTTCGTCAGGACTACCATCGTCTTTACCACCAGCAGAGTCTCCACCGTAAGGTTTCCCACCGTCGCCATAAAATTCCTTGTAACGACCTTCGTAGATTTTTTCCACTTGGATTTTTAACTCGTCAATGTTTGAGTCTGTCTTAATATCCAACCCTCCGATTGCGAGATTAACAACAGGTTCTCTTGATGCCTTACGTTCTTTCGTAAGGTAATCTTTTAGCTGTTGTTTGATAGTGCTGATTTTTTCAGCTTCGGCAGCTTTCTTGGAATTGGCAATAAACTCAGATGTTGCGCTGAGCTGACCTCCAATAAGACCGCTCTTGCCGTCTTCTCCAAAGAGTTTTTTATTGTATTCTTCGAGAGCTTTCGTTACCGCATCTGTATCGCCTTTGCTACCGTTATTCTTGTTATCGACAGGTGTAGTTTTATTAGCTTTTTCCCATTCCGCTTTAAACTCTTCAAACTGTTTCTCAGCGAGAGTTTTTACAGAATTTTCGTTTTCTTTCTCAAGGCGATTCTTTTCCTCTGTTATCTTGGTTGCTAAATCGTGCCGATACTGACCAGCATAATTCCTACAAACTTCAATAGGCAGTTTCCAAGTGTCGTCTGTGATTTTCTCGTCATCCGCAAACGAGGGTAAAAACGTGGCAGCAAGCGCATCAACCGTCTGTGCCGATAACACTCCAAAGTCGTTTTCTCCAACTCTGGTCTTCAATTCTTCAATAAGAGCTTCTTTCTCCATACTTTTGTAAATATTTTTAACAAAAATACGTTCATACTAATTTGTAAAGAAAAATTCGCACTAAAATCTTTTGTTTTTAGCACCAAATATTTAAAAATCAGTATATTGAAAATATATTTGCATTATTATTTGTAAAATATTTACCAATATGACAGGATTATCAGAATTAGTATCGCTAAGCGGAAAAAAGGTTTTTAATCATGATTATATAGCCAATTTAAGAGTTGAAGATGATAAAAAAAATGCCTCTAAAAATATTTTTATTGCTCAAGAGGGACCACAAGAGGATGATCTCCATAGCAGTGTGGATATTCTCATTACAGGTGGTAATCGCGGGGGCGGTAAAGCAAACCCATACTCAACACCAATAGCAACCCCTAATGGTTTTGTTACGATGGGGGAGTTAGAGGTTGGAGATAGAATTTGCACACCTTATAATGGAGTTCAAAAAATCTCTCAAATTTTCGAGCAAGGAGAAAATACTATTTATACGTTACACCTAAGCGATGGAACTTCTATTCAATGTATGGATAATCATAGATTTTGGGCAAGATATGGAAGCTGGGGGGGCTTTAAGGAATATTCAGCGAGGGAGATATTTGATAACTATAACATGAACTCTCGATTTCCAAATTCGCTAAGAGACAAAAGAAATGAATATTTCGAGATACCATTGCCGGGTGAAGTAGAAATGAACGAAAATATAACAGAAATCGATTTGCCAATTCATCCATTTCTACTCGGATATATGAGTGGTAGCGGATTTTGGCATTTTAAGAAAGGAGGAATAGAACTTGGGAAACACATGTCCGCTGCGAGGAAAATAGCTTCTGTCGGATATAGGGTATTAAAGCGAGAAGGACGATACGTTCTAAAAGGAATGACAGCAGACGAGCGTAAGGCTATTACAAAGAGTAGAGGTAAACAACTTGCAAGAATACCAAAGGAATATATGACAGCAAGCATTTCCGCAAGATGGGAATACTTACGGGGAGTATTCTATCAAAATGGTTATTCGGCAAAGAAACACCCTCATCTTGAATTACCGAGCCTTCCACTTATAGAAGATGTCGCTTCACTTGCACGCTCGCTTGGGTTATTTGCTAAAATTTACGAGGTTACTGAAAACCCCGATAGATTAGGGTGGTGGGGGATTGTATTTGTTTGTCCCGATGATAAGCGGATTTTCGGAAAGACCTGTTATCAAGCTCGCGCACATGTAAATGGAGAGTTGCCAACAAATCCGCACAACGAAAACACGATAACAAAAACTATTGTATGGATTCAGAAATCGAAACGTAAACAAAATTGCAGATGTATCACAGTAACAGGAAGAGACCACCTTTATCTGTCGGACGCTTACACCGTAAATCACAATACGTTTACCCTCCTCATGGAACCGATGTATGACATTTGCCATCCAGACTTTAACGGAATAATACTGCGAAAAAACAAAGGAGACTTTAACAACATTATCCGCGACAGTAAGAAACTCTATTCTAAATTTGGGCAATATAATAGGTCTAAGGATGATATGACTTGGTATTTTAAAAATGGGGGGCAATTAAATTTCTCTATTTTTGATATGCCAGAAGAAGACTACGATGACAAATTCAGAGGGCAACAGTATGCGTATATAGGTATTGATGAGTTGCCACAAATGCCTTTTTCTTTATTTCAGTTTCTCTTGACAATTAATCGTAACGGAGCAAGGATTAAATCACGAATAGTAGGCACTTGCAATCCAGACCCCTTGTCGTGGTTAAGGGTTTTTATTGACTGGTATATTGGTAAGGATGGCTTACCTATACCGGAAAGGGATGGAGTTATCAGATATTGTTACATGCGCGGAGAGTCTGTAGATGAAATAGTATGGGGCAATACTCCCGAAGAGGTATATGAGCAATGCAAAGAAGAAATTGATAGCAGATGGGATGAGGCTTTAACAGAAGAGGGCTACGACAAAAAGACTTTTTTTGTGAAATCAATAACGTTTATCAAAGCTGACCTCAAATATAACAAAAAATTATTAAGAGCCGACCCTGGATACCTCGCTGGTCTCCATAACCAATCCGAAGAAGTTAAGGCAAAAGAGCTTGACGGAAATTGGAACTTCATGGAAATGGGAGACGACATGATAAAGATGTCGCACATGGTTCGATGTTTCCGAAACGACCAAATGCTTGGAGACCACATTCACCGTGCTACTTGCGACGTAGCCTTTACTGGTGGCGATAACTGTGTGTTGTGGCATTGGATAGGTTGGCACTTGGCTGATATATTTGTTTGCAAACTCGATTCTATGCAGACTTGCCAAGCCATACAAACAAAACTTATTGAGTGGGGTGTGTTGGAGAAGAATTTTATTTACGACCTTAATGGATTGGGGCAGACTTTCAAAGGATTCTTCAAGCATGCAACACCATTTAACAATGTGGAAGCCGTACAGCCTAAATACAAAAACATATACGACAACGTAAAGAGCCAATGCGCTTATATGTTTGCGCAGAAAATACAGCAAGCGGAGATAAGTTTTGAGCCGTCTTTGCTTGAACGCAAATTCTCTGGAAAGGGGTATGACGGAAAACCATTGAAAGATATTCTACAATCAGAGCGGAAATGTATAAGGCAAGATATAAGCAAGTTGGATAAAGGTTGGTGCTTGATAAAGAAAGACCAAATGAAAAGACTTGTAAAACATTCACCTGACTTCTTTGAAGCATTGGTGATGAGAATGTATTTCGAGATAAATCATCAAGCAGTAAAAATACCTTCTTGGGTGAGAAATTTCTAAACAACAAAACAACATAAAAGATTAGCAAGATATGGATTTGAGCCAATTTAAAGGACAGACGGCAGACACTTTACCTAAGATGAGAGATATTCTCACCAAAAAGCCGTTCACGAGAATTAAGCCAGACGGACATTATAATCACGGAGAAAGATTTGGTGATGTAATGGAAGAAAAGCCGGTGTATGATTATCTTCATAGAAAGATTGTAACGCAAGAGGATTTCGCAAGAGAACTTGATCCTTACGGACATCTTATCAATGACCGTGAGTATTATCACGATATATGGAGACAGGACACAAGAGAAGATGGTACGGGGCTTTGGTATCTTGAAGAAGTGCCAAGATACGCTTTCAGTTTCCAATATGTGATACTACACAAGCAACTTACACACCTTACGGGCAATGATATTCAGTTTGAGCTTGCCGACAAGAAAGACAATGATAAATCGAGGGGTATTTACAATGCTTTCAAAAGGGGTTGGCAGGAACGCAATATGGAAACAGCGTGGTATCAACTCGCAAAGTCGGTAAAATCTACTGGAGATGGTGCTATTGTGGGTTATCTTGACAAAGGCACATTCGGTTGGAAAGTTTTGTCTTTCTCAAAGGGTGATAAACTTTTCCCTCACTACGACCTAAAGACTGGCAAGCTGAACATATTTGCTCGCACATACTGCAACTATGACGAAACTGGGCGCATTGTGAATAGGTTTGTTGATGTGTGGGACAACAAATATTATTATCGTTTCAAAGCTGGTGGTGATGCTACAACTGCATTAGGCAAGTTTAAGCAGTCTGTGATGAATATGTTTAATGTTAGTGGCTACGAACTTGACGCACAAGAATTGCACAGCTTTGAAACCATACCAGTTGCTTATCATCGTGACGATATGGGAGCTTGTTGGACTTTCTCACAAGAAACGATTGATAACTACGAAATAGCCTTCTCTCGTATGGCGCAGAGTAATCACGATTTCGGATTGCCTATTATGTATGTAAAGGGCGAAGGCTCGGAAGAGGTAAGCAAGCAGGATATGAGCCACGCTTCAAAGATATTCTTCTTGCCTTCTGATGGAGAAATGGGTTTTCTTAACAAGCAAGACGCAAGCAATGGTTACGGAAAGGAACTTGAAATACTCGAAAAACAGATTTACACACAATCATTTACAGTTATACCACCTGAATTAAAGTCTGGAGATTTACCTGGTGTGGCTATCAAGTTACTTTACTCTCCGGCATACGAAAAGGCAATGTCGGACGCAAACGAATTTGATAGCGTAGTAGATAAGATGGTTGAGATATTTGCTTTTGGATATGGTGTGGAAACAAAGAAACAACTCGACTTTAAAAACACTCCTATATCACACTATATTAAGCCTTATGTTCACCTCAATGAAACAGAACTCACCAACAACCTCGCAATTCAAGTGCAGAACGGTTTCCTATCAAAACAGACAGCTTCAGAAAAGAGTGTATATGCTACGCCGCAAGAATGGGATAGAATAATTGCAGAAAAGAAGCATGAGCAGGAAATGGACATGTTGCTTACAGAGCAGAAATTGGAGGTACAAACAGAAAACGCTATCGAGCAGACAAAGGAACTCAACAGGATTGACGCAGAGAATACGGAAAAGATTGACGATAGCAGTTCCAATGCCGACTCTTCCAACGAAGCGACAAAGAAAGGAAAAGTTGTTCATGGCGGCAGCGGCGGAGGAATAAATAACGGAAAAGGAGAGGGTAAATATCTGTGGGATTCTCAGGGAAACAAAGTGAACCCTTTGACTGGTAAGGCTTATTCCAAATGGGACAAGTATAATCGAGACCATTGATTGCTGAAATCAATTAATTTTCTTATTTTTTTTGCAGATTTTAGTTGGTATTCTTTGAAGACAGTTAGTGGTATCGTAATTTTGTCTTAAACATCTACGACCGAACACGCTATAATATAGAGATTTAACATAAAAAGACTTCAAAAATAGCTTTTAAGCGAAAATCCCAATGCTTGTTCTTTCGGTCGTACTTGCATTGGGATTATTGTTTTTGTGCGTATGAAACATATAAGAATGTCATTGATGAAAGAAACATTTGGCAATGTGGAATTGACGAAAGCATTGGCTATGGCATATCTTATCAAACACAATACACAATCCTCAAACTTGCATAACTATTCAATCAACCTTATTCATAGCATTACAGGCATGCACGCAAATACTATCAAAAAGAGATTGCGTACATTGAAAGAGCATGGGCTTGTGTTTGTGGAAAAGAACAACCTCATATTCCGTTCTACCGTCAGCAAGCACAAAAACAGAAACATAAATATAGGTAGAATGGATTTCAAAAACGTAAAATCAGTAGAAAGGTCTTTGCAAGCCTTGCAGGTTATCCTCATACAGCAGAGGAAAGATTTTTGTAAGCATACCATTCACAACGCTCATCACGGCTATAATCAGAAAAAGATTAAGGCTGCGCAGAAGGTTTGTCGGAAGTATGGTTATGGAAACGAGTACAAAGAAAAAGGATTATCATACAAGACTATTGCAAAGAAAATAGGTGTTTCCATAGCAACAACAGTTGAAATTGTCAAAATGGGAGTCGGACGAAAATTTTTCAAGAAGTTTTCTCACTTCGTTTGGACTTTTTTAAAAGGGGTTAATTATTTAGACATCAATGGATATACTTTCACTACTGCCAACTACGGATTCCAAGTAAAAGCCAATACATATAAGATTGGCAGCAAGTGGAGGACATAATAGCATGGTAATATATAGATTCTAAAAAGTGAAGGCTCAAAAATTGTTTGATAGATGAAAAATTCAACGAAACTTGAAAAGATCAAGAAGTTCCTTGATGAGAACGGAATCAGGTATGCTGGTGGCATAAATGCTGTTGGTAAAAGGGATTTGTGGCTTCCCGATACAAAGGTGGCTATAAAGATTGATGGAGAGGATGGAGATTTGTTTTTCACGAAATATCGAAAGTGTGCTTACCCTGTATTCATACGCGATAACGAAACTCCAAAGTTTGTGATAGAAAAGCTGCAAAACACTATAATCAAGTCTATGATGCGAGAGCAAAAAAGAATAATGCGAAAGAAAGAAAGGACGGCGAAAAAATGAGCAATTTAAAAATCAAGTTGGATACTTCAAAGTATCGCCTACCGACGCAAGAGGAAATAGACAAAGCTAAGAAGTTTATTCTCAAAAGAGAGAATACTGCAAACTCGTTAGAGACTCTGATAGACAATATTCTTGTTGATGCGGCCGGAGAAATAGCACAGATATGCCTTAAGTACAACATCCCTGCCAAAGATTTTAAAATGACTGCCAACAAACAGATGTTTGCGGAAGTTGAGGCTGTAATGGATAGAATTGATGAGGAAATTATGTCGCTTATCCAAGAGTATTCGCTGAAAGTTACCAATGATAAGGACAGAAAAAAACTGTTAGCAGCGTATATTGCTTCGCTTGGCAGAGGAAACAACAACCTCCAAAAGACACTCGATGGCTATTTGTATCGCTACCTATACGATTTGGAAGCGATTATAGCGTCTATGAAACTCACAATGGAGAATAATGCCAATTTATCATTATCTGCCGCCATAAGCAAAATAAAGTCCTCACAGCACTCTATTTACACCACACCCGAAGTAAAGTCTGCAATGTCTGCTAAGAATTTAGCAATGATGCAGGCTACATATATCCGCACTCACGGCAATCATTCTTCTGATGGTGTGCCTTTGAGTTCGGTTGGTGTGAGTAATAGTAATGCAAATAATGTCGTGAATATGGCAAAGAATACAATGGCTATGGCTTGGATGAAGAATCTCGCTATTGACTTTCAAGAGGATAATGAGATTGTTGGATTTTGGGTCGCAAGAGGAAGTAGTTATGATTGCAAAATATGTAACTCGCAAGTAGGATTTCATAAAAAAGAAGACTTAGGAGGATTGCCGTTGTACCATTCTCGATGTTGTTGCGTAGCAATACCTATCTATGGTGTAGGTAGTGAGAGTGTAGATTTATCTGGTATCAACTTTAATCAATAGTTATATGGATTTTAGCAAGAGAATAGAAAAAGAAGCAAAGAAATACGGAGTGGCAGCACAGAGCCTTGTTTTAGCCGATTTAATGTCCATCGGCTATACCGAAGCAGAATCTTATTCAATAGCATACGCTGAAAATACCGTCTTGTCGTTCCAACAGAATCAAAGCATAAGGGAGGGTATAACAAAGTCCGGACGTTTCAAGGAAATGCTGAATGACCGCATAGAGAAGTTAGGCTCACACATATCATTGCCAAAAGGGGAGGATATAGAACTTATTAGCACGGAGGATGCTGCAAGACAAGTATTGAGGGCTGCACAGACACTTCCCGAAGGTTCAAAAGAACGTGGAGAAATGTTCGTGAAATATACAGAACTTTTGCGCAAGAATAGTACAGTCGATGCAGAGCCTGAAGAGGATAATATTCGTATCTATCTGCCATTGAAATGCAACGACTGCCCACTGTTGCAAGAGTACAACGAAAGGCAGAAAGAAATAGAAGATGCGAAGAAAGCGGCAGGTACAGAAAAGGAGTAGCGCAGATTACGGCATTGCTAAAGACAAAAGGGCTGATCCTTCACGGTCAGCCCTTCTTTATGCAAGCGCCGCACACAAAAGCATACGACGCCGTTTCTCCTTCTACAACTTGGCAGATGAGATAATTCCTAAATCCAATCTATCGTGGTAGTCCCATTGTAGCCATTTTGCCAAATCATAAAGCAATACGACACAGCACTTCCGCCGTGTTCTCTCATATATTCAAATTCTCCATTCTTGGCGCATAGCACACGACCAATGAACTGAAACACATACTTTGGTGGTGTCTTGCTAAACAGCTCATCATAGCGTTTCTTGCCTTCCAAGAACGTCGTTTTGAGAAACATAATAGAATAACCATTATTAGGAAGTAAGCCTAACGAGTGTTTTACTATCTCACAAGCGTATTTGTAGGCGGGATTGGTCAGAATACAAAAGTTATCCCCGAGAATGGAAGGAGCTTTGTAGAAAGAGAAGAAATCTTTTGTTTCCTCTCCATAACCTCTGTTGATTAGGTCTGACGAATATACAAAATGACCAAATTCTTTCAAACGCTCAGACAAATCGCCACGCCCACAACACGGCTCCCATACATTATGGGGAATATCAAACTTTGCTTTCAGTCTGTCAATCGCGATGCTGTCGGTGGCGTAGAAGTCGTTACTCTCACGCTCCTTGTCCGTATGGTTGCTTGCCCCAAGCGTCTTGAATATACTATTTCTATTCCCTGACCAATCCTTTGCCATATATCAATTTGCTTTTTCTTCTTTCAGTTTCTCTCTCAACTCATCAGCAAGCACCATTTGCTCAAATTCCTTGTTTGACATTTCCTGCTTTTCTTTTTGAGGAACGTAGTTTTCTAAGTCTTTGAGCATATCGGTAAGGATAGAATTTGCTATTGCCTGATATTCTTTTTCCTTGTCTTCCTTTGAGCTAATCTCGTCCTTGCGATTCATATATGCCCGTGCAGCATGGATAACAATATCGTGGTATAAGCCATCACCGACTGACGTAACGTTGCCCATATTACAAAGCAACGTACTCAAAATTTCATCGCAATCCTTAGTATTTTCCTCGAATAGGTCAATGACAAATCGGTACATTATTCTGTTCTGTGGAATACGCACGCACCACAATTCTTCCAAAGAAGCAATCTTCACAGCCTCTATCTCTGAAAGACCGTTCTTCTCAAGATACTTTTTCGTTATCTTTGCGTTAGCATTTTCCTCTCTTGCCGTTCCTTTGTCAGAAATCAGCAACTTAACTCGCTTTATCTTGAAATTGCCAAATCGGGTATATGTACCCAACGGCATCACTCGTCTTTCTTTCTTTTCTTCTTCCATATATGCTTTTGTTTCAAAGGTTTGATACTAAGGCAGAATATTCAAAAATTCCGCCACTTCCTTGCATTTGTAGAACAACTCCAAATCTGACGACAATCCGTTGTCTTTCATGACTACAGGTTCTATACCTTTCTTCCCATTCAACACTTCCATACAGAGTTCCATCTGTTGGTAGGCAAGGGATAGTTGCTCCCTCGCCTCCTTTTCAGATAGACTTGCTACGAAATGGTTGATGATTTTTACATCTTCCTGTTTCATACTTCTACAAGTTTAATTTTTCTTTGGACGACCAGGCTTCTTAGGGGCAGGCTTCTCTACATTCTCTCCCTTTGTTGTCGGATTCGGGGTTTCGGAGTTGTCATCAGCCTCATCGTTTGAAGCCCCATCAGTATCTCCGCCCTCTTTCTTCTCGGCAAGTTTAGCTGACAGCTCCGCAGCCTCGTTCTCAAACCCTGCCTCCAACAGGGCTGCCACCCGCTCCTCTTCGGGGAGACTGTTGATTTCCTCCATCTTAGCATTGCGTTCTGCAAAAGCCTTCTCCTCGGCTTCCTTTTCCTGCTGCGCTTTCAGTTCCTCCTCACTCAAACCCACCTCCTTTTCACCGATAGCTGTCTCTGCAACAGGCTTGCCATAGTTCATTCGCGCCAAATTGCCGATGTCTTCACTCTTAACCAACTTCGGGTTCTTTTCTCCAATAATTAATGCCATAATCTTTTTTTTGATGTTAATATTACTTTACATTGTATATCGGCGTTGCACCGTTTCCCATAAGCATGGTAACATTCACATTTGCTTTTCCGCGCACCATGTCAACTTTCTCTTTCTCAATCTCCAAGGAGCGTAACTTGATATACTGGTCCGGCGTAAGCCCCATTTTAAGGCGGTAAGCATCGTCTGCTTCAGCACGCTTACTTTCGGAGACCTTTCGCACCTCCTGCATACGCGCATTAGCTTCTTCTGTCTGTAATTTTTGAATTGCCGACACCGTATGATTGTACTCTTCCATGACCTCTTCGTTGGGCTTAGCCTTGTCTATAATAACCTTGATGAGTTTAATGGGAATTTTCTCGGAACTGATCTTCTTGTTTAGAACCTCCTCGATGTGTTTGGAAATATTGTCATATATGGACCGTTTAGATGTAAGTTGCACCATTGGGTATTTGCTAATTTCATTGCGCACCTCGTTACAAAAATCCTTCTGTATGATATTCTCGTACCACTGCGTTCCAAAATTCTCATATAAATCAGGCGTTTTTCCTTTCTCTATCTGTATAAGAGCGTGGGCAGTTAACGATATGGGCGTATTATCCAAAGAGATAATATCCTTGAAGTTTTCGTTGTACTGCACAGGAATGACCTTAAAAGTCTCGCTTGAAGTGGACCACCAGCACCATGTAAGACCTGTCTGAACTGGTGTTTTATCAACACCTCCATGCCCAAAGAACCAAGGCTTGTAAATCAATACCGATTCCTCGCCTGCTCCTGGGCGTACCCCGTGACATGAAGTCATTAAAATAACCAATGCCACCAAACTTAAAATAGATAAGCTTTTCTTCATAAAAATTTGAATTGAATATTAATATATTGTTTTTGTGGATTACTCCATTACCAACTCCCAATCCTCTGCGAATACATCAGAAATAGACGGTACCCAACTATCAGCACGTCCAGTACTCCTGTTATAGATAAGACACTGACTTGTGTAAGCGATAAAGTTGTTTCCCTTGCCTATCAAATCTTTTGCGCTCTGTGGGAGCGATTGCATTTTGGGGATAATACTACCCTCAATGTAAGCAGGAACTTGCTTGAATACCACTAAATTCTTACCGTTCCATCCACTTCTGCGGATAGCAAGACCGAACTTTAATGCCTGAATAGCCTCTCCAAAATTATACTTTGTATCGGGCTTCAATTTAGCCCCGTTTGCATACTCTATGCGGTTATGAAGCGTTCCAAGGTAACTGCCCATTGCCTCACGTTGGAGATACAAAAGAAAAGCTGGATAGTCTTCTTTGATGGTTTCTCTGAACTTGCCTGATTGCACGAAAGCATTGCATTTTTCGTATTTTTCCGAAAGGTCTGTATCTTCAATGTGCAATCGGTCAAGGAATGTTTCAGAGACCTTGTAAGCCTTTTCAAACACGTCCTTTGGCGACCAACTCTCATAGCCATCCTCGTATTTCACAAGGTAGCCTTGCTCATCGTCTTTGTGAGTACCATCCTTGTATGGATTGCGCCCACCCTTGTTAATGTACTCGCCCAATTCCATAGGCACAGCCTCAACACTCTTTGTTCCAATGTACTTTTTCATTATTCTTATTGTTAAAATTAATCCACTTTCTCGTATGTTTTCTCAAATATATCTGGCTTGCAAGGATAAAACTCTCCATTCACACCCTTGATGATGTAATCGCCTTTAGAAGCAATCATATTTCCCTCTAACGTATGAATAGTTAGTTCTTCTGATTTAAGACATTTTTCTTCATAGTCTTCGTATGCGACTTTATTTCCGCAGTATTCTCCCATGAAATTCATACACTCATCAAAATTTTTACCGTTCCATTGCACGGCTTCAACTACCACTGGCTTCTTTTTATACTTTTTCATCTTTCTATTTATTTAATGTGTCCACAATGCCATTTATTGCAAAAAGGACATAAGTAACTAACCATTCCCTGTGCTATCAGTTTTGGACGCTGCCTCAACCATTCTTCCGCTTCATCTTCCGTGTCATATGCCTTCTTTTGCTTCCAATGCCGAGCCTCCGTCCTCGTCCAATGACACGGGTCAGGCTCAAACCTCTTGTGTGGTTGCTTCATCTGGTATTTCCGTCTTAGCATTTGTATCTTCTATATCATCAATCGACACGAATTTATATTTTCCTTTCCCCCAAATAGGCTATTACGGGATTCTTCACTCCTGTAACCATCTCCATCACCGACTGCGGACAATCTTTTATACCAAAATAAACTTCTATCTCTTCCATTATTATTTGTTTTTATATATCTCTTTTTGTAACACTTTCCAACAACATTTAGCAATCCAACCGACCATTCTACATACTATTTCCTTATCGCGGGTGAGACTATGACTAACACCAATATCTTCAAGCAGATAATCAGCAGCAGACATACTCTTTATTACAATTCCGCCTATTGCAGTAATATCATCGACAATAAGTTCGTTTTTTAGTATTATCAGTATGCCCTTATTTCTACTTCTTTTATCAATAAGAAGAGGGAACGGTCTATCGGAAATCGTGGATTCAGTCAATTCCTCAAAATTGTAGTCCGCATCGTGGGTTGTAAATTTATCTTTAACCTCATCCCAACTTGTTGCAATCCACAATCTGCGTGGGTATATGTCGTTTTTAAACTCTTGCAGCATAGTCTTTCAGCTTCTTGTTTTCTTCCTCTAACTCCTTAATAAGTTTCTGCATATAAAGAACTGCATGATAAACAGCTTCGTTCATTTTCTCCAAGTTCTTATCGTAACATCCAAGCAATATTGCTGGGTGATAAGATGTCTTGTCTCCTTTACACATGAGAAGTATATTTGCAAGGGCTTGCATAATCCAAGTGTGGTCGTTCTGCAACTGGCACAGTTTGTCGGCAAGTCCGCTTCTATTGCTGTTTTCCATCAACGACAAGTCGGTCTTCAAGTCGTCAAATACCTTATGCAAGCCTTGATGGTTTATTGCACTCTTGAATCTATCGACTGAACTTAGATATTCTTTAATCCGTTCCATAACTATTCCCCTTTCTTTGCTTTTAATTCTTTATACCTCTTTTCGCTCACAAGGAACGTGCCTCTGTCTTTGAACTTGATGGCATGGTAATGGTTATCGTTGATAAAGTATTCGATTGTATTGCTATTTCGATAGTTCTCAAAATAAGCCTTTGTCGTGTGACAACTTTTTACCGACCCAAAGACATTGTAACACTTTGCATAACCTCTCCACTTCTCAAAGAAGTTGTACAGGTCTATTTCGTCTGGCAACTCCTGCCTATCATTAGCCTGTCCGACCTTGATATGCTGATAGCTTGTGTTATCTTTTTTGCTACCAACACCTCTGCCCATTATCAACCTTTTTGCTTCTTCTTGTGACATTATGCCCTCGGTGAATTTCTCGCACATACTTATAGTCTCACGAGCAATACAATCATTGCAAATCTCTGCCCATTTAGCATTACGCTCCATATTCAGGAGAACGGCATCCTCATAGGACAATGGTGATATATCGCCGTCTGAAAAATAATATTTTATCAGTTGTGGCATATTGCTCCGTAATATTTCAACAATCATTACTTTATTACAACTAAAATCGTACACTTTCATAATTGGCAATTCGCGAGTGCAAACGCCAGTAGAACAGAGAAACGATAACGCTTCCTCATTTACAGCCTTTGCCCAATATTCTTTTCCACCGCTCATACCGTTTTCTCCTTTTCAAGTTGTTTAGCCAAGATAATACCAGCAATACCTAACATAAAACCTTTAAATTTCGCATCAGTCATACCAATGTCAGAAAGATTGAAGTTATAACTTCCATGTTCCAATATGGCATTCATCGATTCGTCTGAAAATTCAATACCATGCAACGCAGAAACAGCATAAAAAAGATTTTTTCCCACATCAAATGTAATATTGCATTTTACACTATCTGTACAATGCTTTTCTTCTTTTCTTTCACTCATACTATATCAAGTTTAATATAAATCCTCTGAAAATAATCTCTGAATGCACCTTTCGACCTGATTGGCATTGTAGGCTATCAACGCAGCCTCTTTCCTATCAACAAATCTCCCATAAGATGTAAGGAATCCTTGCGTTGTATTGTATTCTTTATCATCCTTTCTATGGTTATCATTTGTCGGAAATGCGCCTATGATGTTGCAATGTCTATATCCACAAAGAACAAAGCCTGTATTTACCTCGTATTGCTCTTGATGTGGATAAACATTACCATCATCATACCATATCGCAGAACATAAAATCATTTCAGTCATACACCCTAAATATTAAATGCGTAACTTATTTCATTGTCGCAGAACACCTCGTAGATGTTGTTGCTCGACTGTTTTCTTTTGGCATAGCCCAATCTTGTCATCTCTCTACCAAACATGTTGATATTCTCGACGTCATACATCTTTCTCTCGCAAAATGATACATAGTCATTATACAAAGATTGAGACGGCACAGCCTTTGGCTTCTCATCCCAATGACCACTATAACGATTGGGACGGTATTCCCTTGTTCGAAGGAATATCTGAACCGTCTGACCGTTTTCAAGCAGATAATCCTCCGTCTCTTCCAAACTCTCCTTCGTTGGAATAAACTTGAAACCATCCCTCTTTAATTCCATATACCCCTGAATGAGCCAATTCCTAATACCACTCAACTCAGTACACAATTCCTGTACTAAATCAGGACGCATATCATTCTTGGATACAGTTGTCCTAAAATGAATAAGCAACAACCTACGCATAAAAGCCTCACCCATAGAACGGTTGCTCGGCTTCTTGTTCATATTGAATACCAAATAAGGAATATCAGATGTAACCTCTACGTTACCACCAATACGCCTGTACTCTTTCTCTTCTCCACTGCACAAAGACTTAAAGTTACCCTCATAACGACTTATATCAGATGTATTGACCTCTGTGCAGTAGTTGAATATCTTACCAACAATGACAGACCTGAACCTTGCACCATCATCACCATCTTTAATCAAGTTGTGCAACGACATCGAGGATATATTGTCATTACCATACACCGCCTTGACAACCTCAAAGATAACACTCTTACCATTAGCACCACTACCAACCAACCATAACGTTTCTTCTATCTTACGAGATGCAGCATCACGAGGAGCAAGACCTAATGATAAATATTTCTGTAATAAGGAAACCTGCACGGGGGTAAGAACGGATTTCATAAAAGCTAACCACTTAGGACAAGTAGCAGTAACATCATAATCGTAAGGCAAAACAGACAATATATCCATTCTGTCAGAAAAAGGATGATACACCGGACTCTCTATATCTGTAAAGTCATATACACCGTTGGAGAAACCAACAATATACCTGGAGAGACGTAACCTTGACATTGAAGCACCTTGCCTGGCAGCACGCAAAATATTAGAACGAGCTTTAATCAAGTCAGACTTATTGATATTAGCCTTGACTAAACAAGTATTCAAAGATTGCTCTAATAAAACATCAGATAATACAGACCAATATTTACCATTGAAATAATAAATAGCATCATTGTACCAACGTAATACCTTCGCACAAGCAGAACGAATATGAGACTCGTAACCAAATACTCTATCACCAAATAAAGCTGATTGAATAACAGAACGTAACGACTTCTTGTTGAAAGAACTATACAACTCGGAAGATACAGAAGACACAACTTCCATACTACGCTCATAATCACTGCTATTTAATCCGTTTTTAGACAACTTGTTACGTATTTTGTTAATTCAAAAGAGATTTCTATATATAATATTATATATCTTATTTCTCTACCCATGAAAATAGTCAATAATTCAGAAAATGATCCACTGACAATGCAAATATACCCCTTAAACAAAGGACCTTAAAGCACATTAGCTAAAATCTATAAAAATAGTCCATAAATCATCCATACACAACCAAAAATGCTCCATAAATAGTAAAAACAATAAACAATAAAACTAAATTAACTTTATTTTAACACTTGCAAAAATAACTACAAAACACAAATAATAATACGCTTCTCAACGTGCCGCGTGAAACAAAAAAAAATAAAAAAAATAAAATTAAAATTTTTGCGAAGAGTGATATAGCCGCCACGCCGCCAAAACACCCCGCTCCCCCCCTACCCGCCTGCGAGCCCCAAAAGGCTACATTATACCTATAATCAAGTATGAAAACTATTTTAAAAACTTGAGTTTTTTCTTTGTAAAAATTACAAGTCGCTTTCTTTCCGATTCTCTCCCCCCGTGCGATAACCGTTCTATAGCTTTTATTTCACCTCTGTAACCGTCTGAATATCAAGCAAATAAACCCAAAATATTAACACTTTTTAACCGCAAAATGCTTGCATAATTCTAAAAAAAGTGCTAAATTTGCATATATAAAAAGGTGGTAAGCGTAACCGCTGCAGCCGTCCTCAATAGGAGGTTGTTAGATTTTGATTTATTGAGAATAGATAAAAAAAGCACCTCCCAACGTGCTGGTAACACGTGGGAGGCAGTAAATTGCAAATATCGTTTATAGATAATATAAACAGATATAAGCCTTCAACCGGCTGCAAATATACACCGCTTTTTTTATCCACGCAAATTTTTTATTAAAAAGTTTGCAAAATCAATAATTTGAATATTTGACTTGTTTTCATACCACAGCGGCGACAGGAAACCGCTGAGCTATAGCAATACCAAGTTGTAGCTATATATTTTTGAATGATATTTTTTCCCTTCTTTGTTGTTTAATTTGAAAAATAATTATAATAACAAAAGTAACGAAGGGAAACACTCCACGCGTTTAGATTATTTTTTATATAATTTTTCAACGTGTAAAAACAAAAAACGTTTGGTAAAATTGAAAAATATTTTACCAAACACAAGAAACAAATATTTTATAAATTATTAAATTATTGAATTATGGAAACGACAAACAACAAAAACACGCAAAGCGTATCAAATGAAACAAAGCAAGCGATCAACGTTGAAAATCAAGTAACAAACGAAGGTATAAACGTTCAGGACGCAACGACTACAAAAAGTGCTAAAGCAAAGTGCATACAGTCTGAGCCTTCCGAAAGTCCTAAAAAACGGTTGCTTACTTTAATTGAGAAAAAAACGGGGCTAAACTTTGAAGGCTCAACCGAGTACACAGAATTTTATAACACCTTTGCAGCTCTCAAGGCTGCAAATGAATCAGCATTTAACGCGGCACTTGCCTCCGTAAAAAAGCAGTGGGAGGACGCAAACAAAAAAGAAATAGAAAGAGTTGAAAACGTTGCACCCGTTGAATTTTTTGAAGGGTTGCAAAATGATAACGAAATAAATAACCTTCTGAATGATGTTTTTTGCGGTTCATTCGATTATAAAAACATCATAGAAGGCGGCCGTGTTATTTGTTATTGTTCAGACCCAAATAAAAACAACAAAGAAGAGGACAAAGAAGATAAAAAAACAAATCTTAATAATGAAAATATAAAACGGATTGATCTATTTGGCAAAGAACACTCGCAAACAGTTTATTACAAAAAACTTGATTGCACACGCTCCAATTATATACGCGCGATTCGTGGTTATTCTTTTTACTTAGAAGGAGAAAAAAAGCTAAAAAACCAACTAAACAAAGCAAACGCCGCCTTCAGTGATTTGCGAAACATTTTACAAACTTTAAAGGACAACGGCGCCTCCGTTGAGGATGTAACAAGAATAACGGATGAAATTTTTAACTAACAATAAAGCGGCCTAACAAGCCGCTTTTTTTATGCTTTGCAAATTGGAAAATATTTACAAAGTAACAACAAATAATAATATAAAAATAACATGGAACAACAAATAATAATACCACCGACAATTTATAACAGGTGGGAGGAGGAGGCAATTGCACAAAAAATTAGCGTGCATGCCTTTGGGGCTTTCATAAAAATGAAGGAACGCCAATACATGGAGGCGCAAAATAAAACAAGTGAAAATAATACACCTATTTTTGCAAATCCTGCAAAGAACAAGCTAACAAAATACGGAAACAATTTTGCCCTCCGTGTGCTACTTTCAATACCAACGTTTGAAAGGAAGGCAAAGTTTGCAAGATTCGACTTTGAGGACTTTTGCAGTAAATACCAATCAATAAAAGAAGGGAAATCAACAAATAAAGATTTTTTCTACTTTTTAGATTTATGGTACAAAAAACTAAAGGACGACATGAAAGAATATAGAATCAGCAAGGAAACGTTTTTAAAATACGGCTTCAATTACAAAACGGCAACAAATTTTTACTTTGCATGTAAGCAAGAATTTGAAGCAATGTAAAACGAAACATAAAAAAACGAGTAACCTCCTAATAAATTTTGCGATTTGTTAGGAGGCTTTTTTATACCAAATTATTAACAAATAAAATTATGGAGTACGTTAAGACAAAAGACCTTCAGAAAAGATTGGAAGGCAAAAAGTATTCCTCTATTTCCCACACGGGTTCAGTACGAGGAATGAAAAAATTATACGGGTGGGATAAAGCACAAGAAATTTTCAGAAGTGGCAACTATATTTATGCCATTTGGGGGTAAACATTTTCTACATGCTCGCAAAGTACGATAAACTTTGCAGGCAGCCATAAACATTAAATAAATTGAGTTATGGAAAGAATTAAAATTTTTGCGGTGGGTTGTTTATTGCTCCTACCGTTTTTTGTATGCCTTATTTCAGATAGTTTGGCATTGATAGTTTTAGGTACGATGTACCTGATAATTATCTTGAGAATTGTCCCAAAACGATTTTGGAAACGCTTTTTTGTAATTAACGTGCGACTTTCCAAGATGTTGGAGGGCAAATAAAACAAAGTACGAAGCCCCAACCAAAGTAAAATTTAGTTGGGGTGCAATTTTTATCAACAATTTAAAATTTCAGATTATGAAAAATTTAATGCAAGCAAGTGTTTATGTAGGCACTTATGGAAAGTACAACAGCGGATCAATCGCTGGCAAGTGGTTAAAACTGTCAAAGTACGAAAGCAAAAACGAGTTTTCCCAAGCATGCAGACGGCTGCACAAAGATGAAAGCGACCCAGAGTTCATGTTTCAAGATTTTGAAAACGTTCCTGATTCTATGATTAACGAAAGTTTTATCAGTGATGAAATTTGGAATGTTTTGGCAATTCTGAAAAAGTACGATGTCAACCGACAGGAAGCATTTGCTGAATGGTGTGATGCGAACGGGTACGAACAAGATTTGCAGGCAATCAAAGAATTTAGTACGATTAAGTTCAAGAAAAATTCTTTGCCACACGAATTTTTGTTGAAAGAAGAATTTGCTAAAATTTGGGAAAACAGCAAAGAGATGCAAGACTACTGTTTGAAAAAGACAAGTAATTGCATACTTACATCATTCGGAGGCTTGGTAACTTTCGACAAGCCGAAAATAGAAACAAATTTCTGTTTTGGTTATCACGATAGTATGACAGATACAGAAAGTTACGATGCGGCAAATGATGCGTGCGAAAATTTTGGCGAGAAACAATTTCTTGCAAATAATCTTGCAGATATGCAACATGCCTTAGGGTTGTACGAATACAGCACCAAGCATGAAGGACCAGCCGTTAAGCAGCTATACTTTGCGAAGAGAGACTCATGTTCAAACATCTATAAAGATTTGTTTCTTGATGAGTACGATGCAAAGGACAAAGCGTGGAGATTCGATAGTTTGACAAAGGCCTCCGAAGAGGATTTTCAAAAGTGCTATGCAGCACAAAAACAAGAGTACGAAAAGTTTGAGAAACGTCTCAAGTCGTACTTAAAAAGATATGGCACCAAGAAATTGCATACATGGACATACTGGGCTGACGAGTAACGCAACATTAACGGCTATCATCTTAACAAATGACAGCCGCACAATTATTCACTTTAAAACAAAAGAATTATGGCAAAAAGTATTTATGGTTATAAAGACGTGTTCAGCCCTGAACATATCCACATGACACCAAAAGATAGGGTAGCTTTCAAGTTTTTAATTGAAAATGAAAACTATAACACTTGCAAGGCGGGAAGAGATTTCTATTCTATCGAAAGAAAGACTAAGACTGAGTTAATAAAAGAATATTCAGAGAGAGTGAATGAATTAAAAAACTCTCATGCGACAAGCAAAATTGCCAAACTTACTTTTGCAGTTAATACCAGCATGTACGAAGAAAAGGTTGGCATATTAAAAGAAAGTCCGCACAATGATTTCGTATGCTTTGAAAGTCATGTGCTTTTTAAAGCAAATTAGCGCATAGCCCTCCTAAGTACGACAACTTGGGAGGGAACAATTATTAACTTTTAAAACAAAATTATTATGAGTTGCATGACAATTTCAAAAGAAGCTCTCATCGGAGTACGAGAGACTTTGAACGATTCGTTGAATTGGAAAGAAACAACGAAAGAGCAAATGACCGGACTTTCATTCATTTTTTCAAAAAACAGAAATGATGTTAAAAAGTTTGAGGAGGAAACGCAAAAGTTTATAACAGATGCCTTTATTTTCAATCAATTTGAATTAACGAAAGGCGACAAGGATGTAAACGGTAATTTAGGTTGGTGCGAAAAATACTTATTGTATTTGAGAAAACAAGAAGGAAATCGCATGACAATAGTTCAATTCCTTAAAACCTTGCAAATGATAGATTATAATACAGATGCAAGGGGATGGATAGAAGACGAAGAATACGAAACATGGGCAAGGCGAAAGGAGTACGAGAATTTTAAGACGAAAATAAACGAACTTATATCCCATGTCGCCCAGTTTATCGTTGCTCGCCTCCAAAAGTACGAAAATGCAAAATGGGATTTCTAACAACAAACTTGCAAGACCCTAACCAATCTTGCAAGTACGAATGTTTAATTTAAAAATTTTTAATTATGAAAACGTTTAATCTTTCCGTTAAACAGTGTAAAATGATAGAAAAGAGTATAAGGTGTGCTATTTCTGATTTGCAAAGAAATAATTTTCAGCAAACACAGCATAATCTTTCAGGACATGCTTGTGATGAAGAAATAAGGCAGCTTAAAGACTTACAAGAAATTTTCTTCTGACCCTTACATCTTTGCACAAAGTAGAATTTGTGCAAAGTACGATATAAACATCTAAAACAAATGATTATGGAAAAGTACAAAGTTATCAATGGAATCAGTTTTCATGCAGAAACCCCACAGAAGGTTTGCAATATCCTTGCTAATTATTGCGGTAATTTAAACCAAAGAGTGAGAATTTTCTACGGAGACATAAAAACGGGTAAAGATTGGTTTGAATGTCATGATACTATCGGTTATGTTGGCAGAAGCTGCGGCAGTATAAAAGTTCCTCTACTTATAGCAACGAAAATAGATATTGGTGGTGGCTCTATACTCGACCATTGTATCGTAAAGATAACAATAGATAAGAAAACCGTATATCAGTGTCGTAATTATCATTGCCCGATAGAAGTTCGGGGAAATGAGATTTACGACACAGAAAAAGGAAATTGCATTTATCGGAACAAAAACGGAGTTCTGAAAGAATACGATTTCTTAACAGGAAACAGAAATGCACATTAGATTAAAACTTTGTGGAGAGCAATATCTCTACAAAGTACGATTATTAACTAAATTTTTGTAATTATGAAAAAGAAAACTTTTAAGAAAGCATTAAGCGATCTTTATAAAGCTTGCGGCTTAAATCCCGTAATGATAGAAGAAATTAGAAACAAGTATTTTCACATTCAAAAATTTATGCACCCCACGCAAAGAAAAATCATAGATGTTTCTTATAGCTTGAAGGGCAAGATGTGTGTGTCAGTGTACTGCGATACGGCAAATACAGCGCAAAGAAATGCTGTACTGTGCAAAACAATAGAACAATTTATAGAAGAGGTTTCTTAATCTTCACGAATTAAATAAAAGCTTTGCGCAAACCAATCTTTACGCAAAGTACGATAAAATTATTATTCACTTAAAAATTACGATTATGAAAACAAATGAAATTAAGTTGAATCCTTACAAGACAACATGGGCAATTATTACTCCTGACAAAGGAAAGTTTGTAACAAAGCATGACATAAAAGCATTTGGTGACATTGCGCTATTCAATCGAAACAAATATCACTGTATGTTTTTTGGCTCAAAACATTCAGCTATTGATTTTTTTAAGAATTTTAGAAAGAAGATTGACAAGAAATATCAAGTACGATTCATTACAGACAAACAGGCAGGAATGGCAAAAGCAGGTGTAAATAGAGAATTACCTAATTTTCCGTTTACAAAGAAACAATTAGAAGAAGTATTATTTATTGGATAAAGTCTTGCAACACAAAAACATTCTTCCCACGTGCGACAACGTGAGGAGGAACTATTATTAACTAAATTCAAAAAAATATGGAAAAAGAACAATTCAGAAAAGAAGTGAAAGAGCTTCTTGAAAATTCAGTTAAAAGAATGAATGAGTACATTAATAACTTTTGTGAGTCTGAATACAAAGGTTTTGATAGCTATAGCGAAGATGTCTCTGTAATGGACTTCACAAACGCCTTGTTAAGCCTTGAGACAAGAAATCACTCAGCAATAGGTTGTTCAAAAAGCGTTCAACGCAAATCAAGGAAAAACGTTGAAAACTACAAACTATCTATCATTTACAATAGGTAGTTTGTTTTAAGTACGAAGGCTTTGTCGCTTTCGTACTTACTTAGTATTAACTTTTAAATTTCAATTATTATGCACAGTAGAATTTATCAGATTGAAAAGGAGTCTGATTACGAATTAAAAAGATTTGAGCCGTCGGAAGACATGGTTATGAGCGTTAATTTTAACGTAGATTATTTCGGTGTATCAGACAACTTAAGAGAAGATGACCTGAAATGGCTCGATAGCAATTTACCCGAAGGCATGTTTGAAAGAGAAGGCGATAAGCTAACCTATAAAAAATTCCCAAAGTTTTATATCGAAGAGAAACTTAAGAATATAAAAGAAATGGCTAAAAATTTGACCTTTGATGATATACTAACTGAAAGTATCAATCTATACAGATTCGGGCAAGAGGCAACCGGAAGAAGTAGTGCTATGTTAGTAGCTAACTCTGACATTACTATGGATAGGTTGGATTCGTGGTGGTTATGGGTAGCACACTATTATAAGTTAGGAGAAACGTTTAAAATAGGAACTATCTATGATTATCATTGCTAAAATCTTTTTTGCTCCGGGCGTCTTAACCGATGTTCGGAGTACGAATATTATTGACAATTAAAGTTTAATTATTGCAAAGCGGTAAAACGCTTTGAAAGGGCAGTTTCTTAGTCCTTACGTGCCATGTGTGATGCTTGATTATGTCGGAGGAGTCGATTAGATAGAACGACTAAGGTCGATTAGATAGAACGGCAACAGTCGATTCGATAGAACGACTAAGGTCGATTAAGTAGAACGACCATAGGGGATTAGATAGAGGATGTTTGTTGCCCTTTCGATACTGATTTCGTGAGTGAAAACTCATACGAAGAACCTACGAAAACTGACAGAACGGGCAACGCTTCCCACTTGCAATGTACCGACCTACCTTGCAAGTACGATATTATTAACAATTAAACTATTAAATTATGGAAAAGAATTATGCTTTCGTAGTATGTGTGAATGGCAAACCAATGAAAACTTTTAAGTGGTATTGCCTTAATGAGCTACAAATGAAATTACAGGCGTGCGCAATGAGCGCAGGCGCAAGAACGTTTAAGAAAACGGCAGCCGTCCTTGTGTACGAACTTGTTGGCGACGTTTACAAACTATGCCACTCGTGCGACTGGTCCAACAAGTGGGCGATAAAAGATACCGAGTTTCCCCAAGAGGCAACCTACGAAGATGGCACGTTGAAAACACCATCAAAAGCCCAATGAAAAGAACAGGGAAAACTCCAACGCCCTCACCGTCTATAAGTCGGGCAAAACATCCACACTGATGCGACAACCGACTATCATTTTCAGAGAGGATAAGCCGTGGGCGTCCTTACCAACACCCACGGAACGAAACTTTTGTTTTCATAATTCGTAAATTTAAATTGTTGGGTCGTACCGAAGAGATTTCGGTGCGACCTCCTAATAACCGATAAACGATTATGGAAATAAAAAAACTTTCGTTAAATTTGCAAACAGCAAAAAACATATAAACATAACAAAAAAAAATGGATTACAAAGTACGATTTAGCGGCGATGCTGAAAATGTCTGTAAAGCAATGGACGCTATGAATGATTTTGATTCTATACTTCCCGCCCCAAAAGATTTCCGCATAAACAAATTGGAAGCAAAGACGGATGATAAAAGTGTCCCAAATGTTATTGCAATAATAGAGGACTATTTTTATTACCTACTTTCCGAAAGGGGAGATATAAGCAAGGAACAAGGGCAAAAGTCTTTGCAAAGATACAAAAACGAGACAAAGGGAATGAGGGAAAGTTTTGCCAACTGCTCTATGTATCTATCTGAATGTATGCTTGAGGATTATGACAAGTACGGGTGCATCACGCTTGAGGCATGGAAGCAAAAACACTGGGGAGTGCCAGAACAGCCAAAAATAAAGACATGTGGGAATGGGCAAATAACAATCTGCAACGTGCAAAGCGTCTCACACAGCATAATAGACGCAGTGTGCGTGCTATACAACGTTACGGCTGAAATAACAGACTGACGCGCCAACATTCTCTTAGCATGAGCGAGATTTGATAATCCCGTTCACGCACAAAACATAAACCAAAGAGAATATGAAAAAACAATTTAGGAATTTCCAAGATTTTTACAAAGAATGCGATGAGCTCTACACAATGTACGAACCGCATTTCCTGTTGCAAGATTGCGAGATTATCACCAACTTTGACGGAAACGAGATTGACAACGGCTGCTGGTATTGCATCGTTAAGATAAGAGAAAACGTGCATACCATACTCGCATACGACCATACAGAGGAAACCGAAAATCCCTTCGTCATCTATTGCGATTGGTCGCAACAACCAAGCGTCGTTGGCAAATCAGGACACTTTACAGAGTGCAAAGAATTTTCAAACCTTGAGGAATCTTTCTATTTTATAGTGCAAGAGCCAAGCCGATATTATATCAGATACGGAGAAGACTGTGTGTTTATCTCGGAGAAAGGTAAGTACGATGCAATCTTTGACAATCATAAAGGATTTGGACTGCTCGATTCTATCCAACTTGTTAATTCCGACGACTTCTACAAAGGTAAGACCATAGAGATTTACCAACCTAAATCATACGGAAGAACGGTTTTATATGAAAAGAAGATACAATGACATCTCAAGGCGGCAAAGTACGATGCGCTTTACTGCCCACCGTTTCACCGTTTGATTACTTTGAAAAGAAATTGCCATCAATCCGAAATATATTAGTAGTTACTCTTTCTCTAACAAAGAAAAAACATTAACTTTGTTGTAAAATTTCTTAGTTGAATAAGAAAAATGAGAAGAAGAATTGTATAACGAAGAATAGTATGGAGAAGAAGAAAGGAAAATGTCCACGAATACCAACGCTGTATGTTGCAGAGTTTAGCTTTAATGGTGGAGAGAAAGAAATAATCGAGCGACCTAATGTTGCCAAGTTGTTTGTGGAATTACGACAAATATTCAAAGCACACCTAAAAGGAGAAGGCTTTGGCGAATATGAAATTCGCAAAATATTCACAGACAGAGAACGTATAAAGATGCGTATTCCCGACAATATCAAAGGTCAGGTACTTGAGATTTCAAAATGCAACAAAGGGCGGTGGAAGACAGAAACACCTTTCAAGAAATACATTAAGGTGAATTGATTGTTTTTTCAGGAAGAAGAGAAAGGGTAGAGTCGTTGAAAACTATACCCTTTCCTTGAGTTTTCAAGCAGCGTCATTAATTTGCTTATCTGACCGTCTTTTTCTTTAATTTGAGCGTCTTTCGTTTCAATCATAGACATTAGTCTGTCCGCAAGTTTATTACACTCGTCAAGGCATTGTAATTGCATCGTTCACATCATCAAGGAAGGGGCTTCCGATATAAATTCAAAGACAGAGTACGATGTGGAAATCAAGTACGACGATGAAATACTTTCCACTTATTAACTTGCTTTTCTCGCAAAGTGTTATTACCTTTGCAGATATAAACATCTAAACAATATTTTTAACTTCTTAAATAATAAAAACAATGAAAAAGTATTTATCAATTATGTTCATTGCCGTTGTAGCGATACTTGTGTTATCTTCATGTGAAAGCAATATCGAAAATAAGGCAAAAAAATATGTGAAAGAAATAACATCAGCTTTATCCAAAGAATATAATACAAAGATAGAGGCCTATAACACATCTACGAAAACATACTCCAATGATTCTTTCAATGTTTGCGTAATAGATTTTACAGCAAAGGGTGGTATGTTTGAAAAAGAAATCGAACTTGTATATGTTACGGAAGATAATAACAAGGACCAAACCATAGCATATTATCTTTCAGAGATTTCACCATTTGAAGAAAGAATTTCAGAATTTGAGACTTTGCATCAAAACTTTGGAATAACTCTTACAGAATCAGAACTTCTAACATTTGCTGTACCAGCAACACAACTTGTTAAATATGGAGATGCTTTTCACAAAGAATTAAATCCATAATCCATTTTTGACTTTGTAAACACATAATTTGATAAAAACTAACTATTATGAATACTTTATCTATGAAGAAAGCTGCGCTATATTGCAGTATGGCTTCTTTTGCCTCCTTACTAATATCTATTGGGACAAACATCTTTATGATGATAACAGTTCCAATATTGATAATACATATACTAATAACAACTGCCGTTATATATAAGGTAAGGGAGTCTAAATTATGGAGACACTTGTTGTATTCTGCACTTTTAACGGTTGCTTTGTTTTATGCGTTTATTAGTGGTTCACTTTCCTATATAGACACAACCTATGTAAATGTTGTTATTGCAGTAATTTCATGCACTCCTTTGTTTGTTTTGTATTTCAAAAGTAAAGAATATAAAAATGAGCTTTTGATAATTACTATTACAAACATATTAGGCAATATCTTATATTGCTTTATATTTACGTTCAAATTTAGTTATTATAGCATAAATTTAGGATTGTATGTGATGTTTGCCTTTTTGATATGTTTTCTATACATTTCTTCAAAAGAAACAGAAGATAAAAATACAAAATACGCATCTTTTGCTGGAATAATAGGCATTGCGCTTTTCTTTGTATTTGGAATAGTCAATATTATATACGTATATTGCGACAAGCCAGAATATTACGATAGTATATATGATATTTTGTACAACGAAGACAAGGCGCAATTTCCAACGCTCGCATTTGTGGAAAAGTTAATCGAAATTCAACATTCCGTACTGCCACTCGCAAGCATTGCATTAGCTTCATTCTTCTTTGTATTACTAAAAAGGTCTGGGTGGGTGTTGAAAAAAGAATGTGTACCAATAATCATAAGTACTTTATCTTTATTCTTTTTTATTCAACAAAGTATATATGATAACGTCCATACATTTGCGACGGCTATATTCGCTATTTTTTCATATTCATTCTATAAACTATATCAAAAATTATAATTACAATGGGAAATTTAGATGAAATGCTGAATAATCAGCAACAAGAACAGCAGAGAATAGAAAAAAGTGTAGAATATCAAGAAAATAAGTACGATACGCTTCGGATATTTTCTAACATCGCCTATTATGTAGGAATAGTGTTACTTCTTCTTGCGGTAATATTGTTTATTGCAGCAGTTGGAGGAGGTAAGGATTACATAGCTGGTGCTTCTATGGGCTGCCTATTAGGTGGCATAAATGGGCTGTTCTTCGGTCTGATAGGCAAGTGCCTAATTGACATTTACAACAAGGTAAACACGTCTGATAAAGTATAATCAAACCAAACAACATGCTACGCCATCGCAAAAAACAATAGATAGTGAGGTGTAGTTCATTATCCGCCCATGCAACAAACGTATGGGCGGTTATTTTGTTTTGCAAAAGTATAACTTGTATGAAATGTGTCTTGTTGAAAAGACATTAAGCCCTATTCAATTCCAAACATTTTCAGCTGCTTATTGCTCACCGTTGGGCTTTCTTTGACGGTATTGTATATACTCTCTAAAAAACTGCTGTCAGTAATTTCTCCACAATAAGTTGAGCGTGTGAATTTATCCTTGTTAGCAACGATTAACTTTGAGCAATTCACAAATGAATCATGTTTCAAAAAAGGGCAACGTTCAGCGGATATTGGTAAATAGTAATCGGTAACAGTGGGTGGCAGATTTTTGTTGATGTTTGAGTTAATAACCAAACCTCCAACAATCTCTCCATCTTCGTTACAACCGAGAACTACAAAGAATTTATCACGAAAGGTATCTCCGTTCTTTGGAGTTATACCATTAGTTTTGTCCAGACGAAGCATATATACGCTTCCAACAGCAATGTTGTCTTGCGTGAGCTTATCGGATAAACTTCCGATTAAATCTCCTATACTCGTCATGCCAAAGCCGATTCAATCATCAAGTTTTCCTTGATGTATTCTATCATGTCATCAGAGGCTCTACCATCTTTCGCAATGCCTACTATGCTCATCTTTTTGTCGCTACTTTGTGAGAAAGCTCTCTCCCACTCCTTGCCATGCGACTTGGCTTTCAACTCAGGATAGGGAAGATATGCGTTTTCTTTGATTGAATTATCCAGTGTCTCTATATCTGCCTTTGACAAATAGTCCTCATCGGTCTTGCGGCTCGCAACAAGCATATAATAAGCATCGTCCTCTCCCTTTTTTATACTGCTTGATAATAGCTCACGTAGCTCACTATCGCAATTTGTATCTCGCTTGATACCATCATAAAGAGCCGTAGGGACCGGTCCGTCAGGTAGAGCGTAGAAGTCGTCTGTAACCATAGGGAAACCATACTTAACCAAATGCTCCATATTGGCAAAGTATATCACTTTGAACAAATGGTAATAGTCTAATCCGTTCGTCTTGTTCAAAATGTACAAAACAATCTCCGATAGTTTTTGTTTGTCAAAATGCGTCATAGTCAAACTTCATTGCTGCAGCACAAAGGTAACACAAAATATATGGTAATGCAATATGCTAATGTATATATTAACACAAAATAACACGATAATCGCAAAAAAACAAGCTAACAATTTGGAGAATACGAGGTAATATTCGTATCTTTGCAACGTTCAAAACTATTAGCGGTACAATGCCGCCGATTTATTTCGGCGTTTTTTGTACCCATACATATCGAATTAAGGTATAATAACATACCGCACCGTGTCGGGTAGTGGAAACACCCCGAATGTTACGCTAATAGTACATGAACAACACGTAGTGCGGTTTTTTACGTTCAAAACTATTAGTAAAAATGAATGATTTGGTTTTAGCTAATCAAGGTATGAGTTCGCTTGAAGTTGCAGAACTCACGGGTAAAGAACACAAAAATGTGCTTCGGGACATTAGAGCGTTATTGGCACAAGGTGTTGCCCAGCTCAACTTTGAGCTGGGGTCTTACAAGGATGCAAATCAACAAGTTAGACCGTGTTACAACCTTACCCCAAAGGGTTGTCTGATTCTCGCAAGCGGTTATGATGCCGTATTAAGAGAGAAGATTGTCAATAGACTTGAGGAACTCGAAATGGAGAAAAAAGCAACTCTCCCCAAAGACTACCCATCCGCCCTCCGAGAACTTGCGGACAAGGTTGAGGAAAACGCAAGACTTGAACTTGAAAACAAGCAAAAGGACAACAAAATCAAAAAGCTACAGCCTAAAGCCGACTTTGCAGATGCTGCGTTCAAAGCAGAGGGGAACGTGGATATAGGGCAGGCGGCGAAGATACTCGGTCTGCCATTCGGTAGAAACACGCTCTTTAAGAAACTGCGAGAGCAAGGGGTGTTCTTCGCTGGTAAGAACGAGCCTAAACAACGGTTCGTGCAGGCAGGATATTTCATTCTGACAGAATTACCACCTATCAAAAGAGATAATCACCCTGATTTAATAGTAATGAAATGTGTATGCACTCAAAAAGGTTTAGCATATATAAATCACCTTTTTGGAGGTAACACAAGTAATCACACACTTGCAAAAATAAAATAAAGAACTATAAACAATATAGGTAATAATAATTATCAATTAATAAATAAACGTATTAAAAATATATAACAATGGAACGGATAAACAACAACAGCACGATGGTAAAGGTAAATAGTTCAACGGCGGAAGCTGCAGTAATGGTTGAGAAACTCTACAATTTCTTTATCGAAGAAGATGAGCATGAGAGATATTTGCAAGACACGGAGGATATTTTCTCAAAACTCATGGTAGCGATACAGGATATGATCGGAAGCGAAGCCTACTGGAGTGCTATTGATAATAAAGCATGATATTTTAATTGTTAATAATGGGTATGCGCTATCGTTCCTTACAATACGGGTAAATTTGTTTTCATAATTGTTTGGGTGGAGATGGGAGAAAAACCTATTCCACCTGCTATAAAAAGTAACAAACATCTAAAAATTTAGTAATTATGGTAAACGAAGATTTAAGAAAGTTTCTCGGTAAGAAATGTACTGACAAACAATTTGCGTCTATTATCGCAAATCCGTTTATGGAAGATATGGAAAACTATTCTTTCAGAGAATGGAAAAAGTCATTTACGGCTGTGTTTCTTGCAAAGAATACCAATAGACCGCAAGTGCTTAGAATGATGTGCGAGGCATTGGATAAAAATACAATAGAGTGGGCAGACCTAACAAGGGTAAACCTTGCCACTATCACAACCTACATAAAGAGTAAAGTTGCGCCAAATTCAGCATGTACCTACCTTAACATCATCAAAGCGTTGCTCAATGAATATTCGGAAGAGGGGATTATTCCTTGCAAGAGCCTTAGCGGTGTACTTAATGGTAAGAAAGTACCATCGCAACACATTGCACTTACAGAGGAGGAACTGAACGCTTTGGATAACTACATTCCGAAGAGTAAGACGGAAAGCGATGTTATCTGCGTGTTTATGAGGGCATGCTTAACAGGAAGCCGTTGCTCAGACGCAAAGAGGCTGACAAAGAGAAACATATCAGACGGTGTATTGTCTTACGTTTCGCAAAAGACAAAGACTGAGGTAAACCAACCTTTGCACAAACGGCTTGGCAAATACCTATACAAGCCTTACAAGGAACACGACACTTGCACAACAAACAGAACTATCCAACGCATTTGCAGACGTTTGGGAATGACAGAGGAAGTGCAACTATATGTAGGTGGAAAGTTAAAAAAAGGTGAGAAATGGGAATTTGTAACCATGCACACCGCAAGACGTACATTCTGTACTATCCTTGCGCAAAAGGATGTTCCAGTTGAGGTTATCAGAACGCTTGCAGGTCATAGCACGAGCGAAATGACAGACAGATACATCTGTCTTGATGGAAGAAAGCCAGGTGCAAACGCAATGGCATTTTTTAACTGTTAGCCCCCGCCATACCCCATGTGTGGTAAAGAGAAAAACAACACAAAGCCATAACATACAAATAGTTCTGTTGTTTGTTTAGCTCTCATTTACCCTCATATTATACTAAAAAAAATGATTTTCGTTGCAAGGAAACAAAGCCCACACAAGCGCAACAACTTGTGTGGGTGCTATTTTTTTAATCTCCAAACTCGATGTTTGGAATTTTGTTTTTAAGTCTGTATTGATTAAGCCAGCCTAATTGTCTGCGCTTGTAATGAAGAGAATACATACGCATATATTCCTTAATCTCTTTCGCTTTGTAAAAAGCTAGTTCCCTAAAAGCAAGCATACAATAATACAAATCAGTTTCTTTACCAAAACCAAGCATTTGGCACGTTTCCAGAAAAGTAAAGGTGTACTGCCATTTAGGAATCCAGTTATTTACAAACTTCCGTGTTTTGATGTCGGTGGGACATTCTAATTTGCGTTCTAAGCAGCCAATATCCCAAAGGCGTTCACTTATACCGTCAGTACTGCATAAGCGCAACAGAGCGATATTTATGCGCCACTCAGATCGGTTTACGGGTAAATTCTCAAACAAAGACAATAAAGCGTGATATGGTGTGTACTCTTTTATCGTTACCAATTCAAAGAAAACATCAAACAAAGATTTTTTTTGAGTATGCTCAATATTCCATACAATATCAAACAACTTTGCTATCTGCCAATATCTTACCGAACCAAAGTACGATATTGGTTTCGTTTGAATGGCACCGTTTGACCACTGCACGAAAGTACGATTGGAATACAGGTCTTTGTATGGGTGTTCGCCAAACAACTTCTTTACAGCCAATACCTGCTGCATTACCCTTTCGTTATCATCAAGTAGCAAACAAGCCGTCAGCGTGGCTAAAAGTTTATCCTCATAGTCTTTGTAGTAATCAGACAAGATAAGCGGCGAGAGAGGATATTTACCCCTCTCTTTGTACTTATCCGTGAGTTCTTTCAGCCAAGCACGATGATTTACCCCAAATTCTTTGTAAAATAAGGCTAAGTTTTTCTTCTTCACCTCTTGGCGAATGAATTTTCTTCGCTGCTTTTCTTCTTTGCTAAACATTATACCATTTGGCTTAACAAGGCATTACCACAAGTAATTCTGTCTTGGTCTTCTTCTACGGATGGAATAAAAACAATCACGTCCCAACCTGAATCAAGCAAAGGTTGTTCAAATTGCCGATATACGTCATACTTATAATACCCCATTTTTGTTTGCAGATTAAATCCCTTTGCCTCGTTTGTTTCGTGTATAGGGGTTATCTTTACTATGAATTTTTCTTTGTCAAACAAATCCGATAATACTTTTGGGTCAAGAATTGTCTGCGCAGTAACAGGGAAATTCAAGGTATATTTACGGCCTATTGGCATGGGCAACTTGTCAGCTATCTCGGAAATCTGTTTCAGAGAACAAGAGCGACCTCTAAACAATTCATTCCTTTGTTTTTCATCCGTTGAATTGATAGACAACTGCAATCCTGCTTCTCCTGCATATACGTCATTCTTGATTGTACAAAAATCGTATAGGATAGAATCTAAATCATCACTCTTAGCCTTTGGGAGCATTGTCGTGAAAACAGGATGGATAACATCAGCACTCATACTGTTTCCTACGGTATATTTCAAATCTCCATTCAAGAATCTTAATACGGTTCTTGCGTTTAATGATGGTTCACCCATTCGTGCAAAATGTAGATTAAAGCGTTTTGTATGTTTGCACCCACTATTTCTTATTGCATGAACGACCTGAAACCATAAATCCTCACTATTGGCGTTTCCATGAAAACCAACTTTCGGACAATCGCAGAATTTGCAACGCATAGGACACCCTTTTTGTGTCGATATGGTTACAACCATTTTATCCTCCAATTTTACATCATGGTGCTTTACTCCATTAATCTCCTTTGTAAGACCAAGAAAATCAGCCTTGATATTATTTTCTTTTCCGTAATCGCCAACGTATAGCCATTCCAAAAGGTTCACGTCGTCGCTGTAAATACAGCCCGTTCTTGTCTTAAATTCTCTAATCATACACTTTTCTCAATTTTTCAGTCATTCTTATTTAAGTTTGATTGAATATAGCCATGATTCACGAGCCACGCTATCATGCGGACACAATTCTCAAAGATATTATCTTCTTCGTAGCCTTGTATAATATCTATCCCTGTCAGAGAGCGATAATATACCCCCATATTAAGAATAGATAATCCGCAACATGACCTATCATCTAAAATAATAGTGTCGGGCATGAGTTTAACCAATGCTCCGAGCGACCAAGCGGCAACTCCGTCCATGCCATATCCAGCTATCTCCGCAACTTCTTTATCCTCTGTCTCTGGATTGATATACTCTTGTAGTGTCATATCAGCAGTATAAGTACTGATGCCAAGTTCTATCAGTTTATGCGATTGTTCTTTTGTTGTACATATTTGTGCCATAACTTTATTTATATGATTCTACGTAATTCGTTTTCTTCTCGCAAAGAGCCTTGATTATCAAGAACTACTTGGTCGTGAATAGTTTTACTTTTTATATTGTAAGACACAGTTCGCCTGTTGTCTAATCCTACAATAATCTCTATCCCAACAACTGCCCCTACTTTATGGCCATCGTAAAAAACTTTGTCGCCAATATTAAAATTAGTCTCTATTCTCATTCCTTATTTATCAATTCCAACACTTTTTCCTTAAACTCTTCTTCGTTATAGCAGAAGTAATACTCTTCCGCATCATCGTCTGTATCATAGACAACTCCATCTTGATAAAACAGATTGTCTCTGCCATAAGGAGCAATCAATCCGTTATGCTCATCGCATTCGGGGTAGTCTATTGGTTGCAATCCTATGCTTTTCAGCCAATCTCTTAATTCTGCCGTATTTCCGTATATGTATGCTTTCATCATTCAAAATCCATGTATTATTAGTTCGTATTTCTCAAAATCAAAATTCTTATAAATGGATATGAAATTGAAAATCTCATATTCATAAGTAGAACTTCCAGACACAAGCATTTTATCAATATCGGTTTCTTCTTTGAGGTTAAACTCCATAGACAGAGGTGTACCATCCCAATAACAATTCCATTTAAGTTTCTTTGTCCTAACATAATCTTTTAGTCGAATTAGGCTTTCCTTATCATCACCAATAATTGTCTCCAAATAAAAAATAAATCTCTTCCTAATTTCAACAATCCACTGAAATAGCTGTTCTTTCGATACCGTTCCAACAACCGTATCGCAATTATCATCAACTTGCGTATAGAGCCTATTACCTTTATTCGACACTTGATTATATATGTCAGTGCATGTATCTGATTTTACATACTCTACAACTTTATCGAACTTATTGTAATACTCTTCCCAATCTTTATCGTTCTTAAAAGAGTTTCTTAATCTGAAACCTTTTGGAACTCTTTGAAAATTTATTCTAAACCCCATGATTGTTTCTATTTTGCTCGAGAGAAAGTAGTTCTTCTTTAACTTCACGCAAAGCCTTAACGAGGCCGTGGCTTGGAATTTTAATTTTATCCCAACCCATTTTCTTTATCGTTTTTTCTTCTTCGCTAAACATACGAATAACTATAATAAATAAATCTTTTGGAATATCAAAACCATCTTTGATAAGCTCATCGCAAACAAGATTCCACTTGTAGTATTGTTGCTTGAATAAACCTTGCGGATTTGTTTGAAAGTTATCATCTTTTATCATGCTTTTAAATGTATGATTAAAAACTTTAAATACACTAATAGCCCTATCTATTATATCAACTTCTGATAGTGCTATTCTCAACTCTTCTTTAATCTCGTTACTTGTCATAATCTTTTACTTTAAATATTTTGGGTAAAATTTCATATTTTTACCCTACTTTTTTACCCAAAATAATTATACATTCAACTTAAACCCAATCTGAATACCCTCCTGCCTGCACTTAAAATCCTTTGCAGGTGTATTCTCGTTTTCTTTCCTAATATGAAGATTTACAAGGAAGTTCTTGTGTTTTGCGTGTAAATCATCGTAAATCTTCAAAGCCTCATCGTATTTAACTGCCAATGCACAATCCATATAGTCGCACATCTGTACTCTGCCCGAACTCTTCCCTTTCAAGTCGTAACTTTTTAGGTAGCGAGTTTTCTTTGAGTTCTTGTTCGTCAGCGCAAAGATGATGTTTGCCGTATTAAGGTCATTCTCAATAGTGAGAAACACTCCATACGAGGTAATCTTTTCCTTTGAGTTCTGCCTTATCCTTGTGAGCATAGCATTTACACTATCAAGGCTTTTTGAGAACTCTGCCTTATTTATGTCTTTGGTAAACTCTGCAACTTGTGATCTGCGCTTCAGCTTCTTATCGTAAATTTCCTTTTCGGAGCAATAGTATTCAAGTCCTTTGCGAGTGTGCTTAGCGATGATATAGAATTGATTGTAAGCAACAAGTTCATCAATATAGCAACTTCCCAAATAGTAGGGAAAAAGGTTTTTCAATTTCAACGAAAGGGTGATTTTAGTCAATTCTGTATGCCCAAGTTTTTCTATATTTAACGCTTCTCCCAACAACGGAGTAAGCACCAACTTCTTTCTAAATAGCCAATTACGTTTGTAAGACTTCACAAACATTATCACTCCCTCTTTGCCTTGTGGCTTTACCATTAATTTTAACATAGTCTAATACCCTCCTAATTCTTCAAAACAATACTCTTTAACAGCGACTTCTGCTTTTGCCAACAGTAAGGACAAGTCGTTATCTTGCCCATCAAAAACGATTAAATCACCACCACCCACTTTGCACCCTCTTCTTGTGATAGTCAAGCACCAATCTGTTATGCTTGAATAAGTAAGTTCAATGTGAAATTTGTGAACGGTTACTATCTTATTTAACCAACTTATATCTGCCATAACTATTTAATTTTTCGGATAAAATACATAATGATTAGGAAATGTTTTTGCGACAAGTTCCATGGGTTTTTCGTTATGCCAATTTGGAACATAGTTGCATATTGCGAAGCATTTTTTCAAGTCCAAATTTAATTTTGGTAATTCTTGCTCAATAAATTCTCCTGCTGTCATATCAAGCAACGTGCAATTAGGCGCACAAAAATACTCAAAATGAAATCCGCTGATCTCATTCAATGGATTTACTGCATAAACACGATGGAACTCCTTAAATAGATAACTTTGTGCATTATAGGAACACCCAATATCTATTATTGTAAAGTCTTTTGGAATTACTTTTGATAAGTGGAAGTAGGTATCGACAAATCCGAGAAAATCTCCACAAATATCAGCTCTTGTGTCTGAAGAGAAAACTCTCTCCATTTCTGCTTTGGGAATAACAGAAAGCAAGTACATGCTTATTTTTTCGTTGGTTTCCATATATCAATCTTCAAGTCTTCTATCAATCCATTTATACATATCAAGCACCATGAAACTTTTACCAGCAATAGCGGCAACGTCAAGATGCTTTTTCATGTCTTGTAAGGCTTCCTCGTAGCCTTTGACATACGCTCTCCTTTCTGCGTCCGTTGCATAAGGAAAAACCTTATCAGCCTTGTTTTCTATTATCTTACTCATACTTCTATTTTCTTCAATTTTCCACACTTTCGACACACATAAAATTCCTCACATTTATATGGATATTTACAAGAGCTGTCCTCGTAAGTATATACCCTTCTCCTGAGTTCCCAGTCATGCAAGCATGAAAGTTTAAGTAAAATATTTTTAATAAATAACCTCATTGTTTTCCTTTTGATTTTTAACATCCATAACCGCCAACAGACAATACGAAGCCATATCCATAAGCGTATCTATGCACGATTCATCTTTCACTTCTAACTCACCATTCTTACAGAACGATTTAACTCTGTTGAGTTTGTCGTTCAATCTGATAGCGTATGATGTAAGTCCAAACTCTTTGAAAGTCTGCGTTGTGCTGTCTCCATAGTCTGCGTTTTTCTTCTTGAATGTTTCAAGCATCTGTTTCGTTAGTTTCGCAAACTCTATTTCTTTGCACGAAACAAGTTTCAACTCGTTTTCTTTATGAAAAGGTTTCATAAAAATACTTCTTAAAAAAACAAATCTCTCGCCTCCTTTAAGCACACATTTGCATAAGCCGTCTTCAATTTGCTCTATCCGCATAGGCATGTAAGAATCGCTTACTTTAGGGAAAACTTTTTTCCCTTTTTTGTTTAACACGACCAAGTCTCCAACTTTAAATTTTTCTTCGCTCATAATATTTACTATTCATGTTCAAGTAAGTATGCTTCTACACTCTCCAACTTTCCCTTTTTGTCTTTCTTGTGATTTCTGAATCTGAAACCGTTTCCTCCTGCCATAAATTCGTCTGCTGCATGACTATCCGATATGCAAAGTTTAATAACCGCTTTATTGTAGATTGCGTCTTCTTTTTTATGGCAGTCGAAATAACCATCGCCCAAGCACCTGTTAAGCAATTGCTTTATGGCTAACAGCCGAATAGAGTATGGTAAAATATGTTCTATTTTTTGAGTACTCATCATTACAACTCCTCTAATTTTTCTTCTATTCTTGCTTTCATACTGTTTAGCACGTCTTTCACATCAGAAACAGCCAATTTGTCAAGGAACACGTACCTTCCTTTCCCGCTCTTTTCCTTTACTGAAACAGTTACGCTAAAATCAGTATCACTTCCCATCAATCCTAAAACATTCTCTACACATGATTTCATTTTCAATAAATACCATGCTTTATTTGCGTTTTCTACGTTCATATCTTTAAAATATTAAAATAATTTTGGTTCTCTCAATTCGTTCTTTATTCTCTCGTCTGCCACCTCAAAGAAGTGGTTGTCCATTTCCATCCCGATAAATTTGCGGTTTTCCTTTATGGCAGCTATGCAAGTTGAGCCGCTACCCGCAAAATTGTCTAATACCAAATCCCCCTCGTTAGAATAGGTGCGAATAAGGTATCTAAGCAATTCAATTGGCTTTGCCGTAGGATGTAGCCAATCTTCTTTACCGTGTCCCTTTGCAAAAGTTATGATGCTGCTTGGATATTTCTCGTCTGTGATAATATCCTCTGCCTTACCATACTTCCCATAATTTCTATTTGTTTCCTTATGCGTTCCGTTCCCTCTGCTGTGGTTGCGTTGATGTGGTTTACACTTTACCATTTGAGGGTTGTACACTGGTAGATTTTTATAGAACACAAATATTTGTTCATGCTTCCTTAAAGGCATTCTCCTCGCATTGAGAAAGCCAACTTTCCTAACCTTATCCCATACAAGGTCGTATCTATATAGCTTCGGGTTACTCATAATGAGCTTGCCTGCAAACAAGCCTTGACCGAACAGCAATATAGCCCCATTGTCCTTTATGATACGCTCATACTGCTTCCACAACTCTTGCAAGTTTATCTCCTTGTCCCACCTTGCATCCTTGTTGTTTTTGTTCAAGCAAGCGTAGAGTGGGTCGGATAGTATCATGTCAATAGACTTGTCGGGAATATCTTGCATAAGACGAAAGCAATCACCGTGATATAAGTTGTTTAATTCAAGCATTTTCAGAACAGGGATGGATTGGATGGTTCATTCCTAACTCGATTACAAGCAATTTCGTAGTAGTTCTTATCTTTTTCAATTCCTATGAAATGCCTATGGGTTCTAATTGCTGCTATTGCCGTAGTTCCGCTGCCAATACAATTATCAAGTACAGTCTCGTCTTCGTTTGAATAAGTTTTTATAAGATATTCAAACAGGGCTACAGGCTTCTGTGTAGGATGAGAAACTTTTTCGTGAGAATTACTAACAACAGCTGGAAATGAAAGAACGTTTGATGGATATTTCCAGTCTGCATCAAAACTTTTCCAATCTCGTGGAGCGTATTGAGTTGTAAAAGAAACTTCCTGAGAATCTTTCCTATTTATTCTCCATTGTTTGCTGTTTCCTTTCTGTGCTTGTCTTACTCTTTCAGATGTTCGTCGTTGCATCTGTGGGTTGTAGGTGCATTTTCCTTTTGAAAAGCATACTATATCCTCGCTATATCTCAAGTGCATATATTTAGCATTCGCAATATTGCTTGGCTTGTGTTTCTGCCATGTCAATTTTTCACGAAAATAATTTACATTACTTAATACCAGTCTTGATGTAAAAGGCTCATTACAAAACAATACAACTGCACCGTTCTCTTTTAACACTCTTTTATATTGCTCCCATAATGGATTAAAAGGGATAATTACATCCCACTTACATTGAGTCGTGCCATAGGGCAAATCGCACAATATCATATCAATACTTCCATCAGGTATTTCAGCCATAAGATTCAGGCAGTCTCCCAAATATATTTTATCTAATTCTATCATCCTTATTTTTCGCTTTTCACCCACGCTTCAACATGCCTTAAATATCCTGCCTTGAACGCTTCTTCGAGTGTCGCTTTCGGGTGCTTCTTCACCCACTCAAATGCGAGCCTATCAATTTTGTTTCCCATATCAGTTATTCATGCTCATATAATTCGCAAGCAGGATTGGTAACTTTTATCTTCAATAGCCCATTAAAAGTTCTATTGCTTTTCCTCCTACTACAATATTGTATCACACTTCCTCCGCATTCCCACCTTTGCCGATATAAGCAGGTTCTGCAAAACCTTGTCGGCTTTGGCTTTTCTTGCTGAGGAACATCGAATAGCACAAGTTCATCTTTCATAGCATAAATAGTTTTTCTGTACGTTTCTTTGTTATCGTTGGATTTGTAGCGCATGTTACCTGCTTCTGCCAAACGCATTTAAAATCATCGGGCATTTGATATTCTGAAACAAATATCCGATAACCCTCTGCGCGTTTCTCTCTGCACCAATCATAAAACCTTTCGTAATCAAAGTTTTTTGATGTCGTATATTGCTTTACGCCCTTATAGGGAATGTCGCAATAGATTGTCGTCTTACTCACAGGAGGTAGTTCTATCTCTTCATAGCTACCGCAACGGAAGTCCACATCCGATAAAAGCGGTATTTGCGACTTTATATTTCTAATAGATTCCGAAATATAATTTCTCGTTTCTCCATTGCCAATCTTAACATTATGACCACTGTAACCTCCTGAAAAATAGCGTCCATTTACACTTGCCATGAATCCTATCCACCCAATCTCGGCTTTAGTAAAATTCGAGAGGTCTCCTTTTTTACTAGCTTCTCTCGCCTTTGCATGCAAATCCTTACTGATTATTTCCGTAAACCTATTGCCTTGCTGTAAGCATTCCCACATGGCTATAAGGTACTCGTTCTTGTCATTGGCTATCCGATTGAACGTGTCTGGCACTTTATCCAACAGATTACAACCACCGCAAAAGGCATCTATGAAATAATCTCCTTCTTTCATTCCATCAAGAATGATAGGCAAAATATCCTTCGCTATTCTGCGCTTGCTTCCTAAATATTTCATCTAAAATAATTTTAATTGCACTGGTTGTTGTTTCCCTTTCTCATCTTCGGGAACACCAATAAACAAGTTCCTAAACATGTACTCCATACAACTCACGACTATGCTGTTGCCAGCTAATTTGTAACATTGCGAATTGGATATAAGCTGCTGTCCTTTCTCGTTCTTGGCGTTCAGCAACTTGTCTATATTCTCCTCACCCACATCCATAAGGCGGAAGCACTCTCTTGGAGTCAGTTTCCTTATCCTAAATCGTTTGCCAACATATTCTTTCGGTAGCTTTAACTTCACTGCCACCTCTTCTGTTATCAACTTGCCTTCGTTTCTCTTTTGTTCTATCATAATATTGTCTTTTGTCAAAGTGGTGATACAATTAGAGACCCCGTCTTTGCGAGGTCTCCATATACGCATATCTTGCCGTTTAAGATTTATCTCGTGTCTTTCATATTGCTTTCGCACAGACTTTCTAAAATTGGTTCGCTCAGATCTCATTATTTGCGGAAATTCCATAAGCAGATAGTCTTTTTGAACTGTTGTGATGGTATTTGAATTGCCACTATTGTTAATCTCAATTCTCTGTCTATACATTCCACGAGACCTATTTCGCTCGCTCGGATTGTCGGGATTCCTCCCACGACTTGCGCATGCTAAATATTTCATCACTCTATCACCACTATTTTTGGCTGCCGATTTCCGCCTTGCATCGTATTAATGGTAGGACTTACCCCCATCACGCTGTAAACCCTACCTCTCTGTCCGTTCTGGAAATTCGTAGCTGGTGGTAAGATGTTGAACAGTTGAATTATCTTTTTGTTATCATCCATACACCTCGATTATTCCCGTTATCCCATGTCCCGTGCCGATAAAAACACTATCAAAACCACACTTACCATATACTCCACGAATAGTGGATGACACTTCCTTACCATTTCTTATGTAGCCATTGATTTCAAAAACATCTTCAATCATAATTCACTCATAAATTTCCACCACTCCTGCAATGGGGAAATGCGCTAACGAAACAAGGTTGGCACACCCCATGTTTTTTACACTCGCCGTTATCGTTGGGCTTGCCCCCTCAGTACTTGCGGTATGATGACGGCTTCCTTTATCTCATTCTTCATCTATTATAAAATTGTCATCTACACGGCTGCCTGCCTTGCACCTTATGGTGTAGGCTATCCCTCCACCCCTCCTTATTTGAAATTATGACCATGCGTTTTGTCTTCATCAACTCTATTGAAATACTCAAGTGCCTTGTCCGACAAGTAATATTTCTCATCCACTTTCCTCGGACTTCCGTCTTCGTTTTTCTCAACAATATCTTTCAATCGTTTTTCAAGTGGAAAAGGTTGTGGAAAATGGAAGATAGGCATTGGCTCATCTTCTGTCTTCAATATTGATATGCAAAATACTCTTTCTCTATTCTGTGGTACACCAAAATCAGTAGCGTTGAGTACTTTCCAATAGTTGGCATAGCCGTAACTTTCAAGCTCATCGAGCCACTTTTGAAACAATGGCATGAATTTCTTGCTCGTCAATGCTTTTACATTTTCAAGCATCAAGTATTTTGGCTTCTTTGCGAGGATTGCCTTTCTGCATTCCCATAGCAAAGAACTGCGTGTACCACTTCCTTCCTCGCCACCTCGTTGCAGACCGCTTTGACTGAAATCCTGGCAATTATGAACGATAGCCCCATTTGCGGTGTATGAATGAGATTCATCAACCTCAATATTATACACGACTGCACTCTTTTCAATCTTTAATATCTTTGATATAGGAAACCAAATAATGCCGTTTTCAAAAAACGCCTTATCTTGTTTTCGGTGGTCTGTGTGCCAAGAAATTGTGTATGTGTCACGCTGATTTACAGTTCTTCCTTCAATGATAGTTTGTTTGGGACGAACAAATTTATTTATTTTTACATGACAGTGATATACCTTTGCAACGCACTGCGCAATGCCATATATCAACTCACGACTCACACTTGTTACTTTGAACTCGTTATTTGTATAACAACCATCACTATCAACGTATCCGTCAATAAAAGATTTAAGTAGCGACGTTGGTAGATTTAACGTGGATTTATCTATTCGCTTTCCATAAGCATAGTAACCGTATCTTGAGACAAAAGTATAAAGCTCATTCATTGAAATGATTAATTTCGTAACGGTTCTCTCGTGTACCTCACAGAAATGGAAATTACACTTGTGTAATGCACGTACAAGCGAATCGTAGTTTCTATTACTACAGCAAATGACTATACTGTTCCCACTCTTGCTGTTTTTACGCCATCCATCACCAATATAACGCCCCATAATATACCAAAACCACTTGCTTGTCAATCTATCAATGAGATTGTTTACATGCCTTCTATGACCCCACCTGTTATCAGTAGATCCTTCCCATACAGGAATTTCACTTTTAGAGTTTATGGCATAACCGAGATACGTGTCTTTGTTCAAATCTTCTGCATGAATCCATTTCGGTTCACGAAAAAGTCTCTGCCCGTTGAAACGATAACGTTCTCTTGTGTAAAACGGATGATTACCTGTACAGATGATACCATCAAACATCATCCCATTGATATGGTATATATTCCCTGATAGATTATTGCCCGTGCGTATAACTTTGTGGAATTGATTGTCGTGTGACAACACCATATCTCCAACCTTTACGTCTTCTATTGCCTTATAACCATCCATTGTAAGTACAAGGGTTCCAGCAACAAAGCAAGGACTCGAGAATGTGAATAAATCAAAATCAGGAACTTCCGCCCAATCTACCTTCGATATGTCTCCAAAGTTTCTGTCTTTGTATTCAGGAAACAGAACGTTATGCGCTTGTATAGCATACTTGTCTATCTCTGACCAGCCAACAAGGTCATACTCGAAATCCTTGTCATATTTCTTCAATCTTTCCAATGCAAGGCATTGACTGTCGTACCCACTGAACGCGGTGAATACTTTTAACGGATTCTCTTTGTCATATTTCATTTTTCTATCTCTATTATCAATGGTGGTGATTTATAATCTGTCGCGAGCATGGTTGGCGCGACATATTCAGACGGTTTCACATTACCAAAATGCTTGTGTGGATTTGGCGTTATAAAAAACTCATTCATCTTCCAAAACTACTACAGCCGCATCATGCGAGCAGGATTTGATACACCTGCTTATGCCTCTAAGTCCTCCTCTGAAAAAATCCTCCGAAGTGCCTATGTACAAGCCATCGAAAGGGTAAAGCGGTTTGCCTTTGAAAATGATGTATGGTTCTCTATCCTTAACGTAAATCATATGGTTACAGCACATTCAAACATTACCTTAATGCCGCAAACCAGTGCGGCATTCAATTCCGCACGGCAACCAACAGAATATTCCCAACCCCATCCCATAAGAATATAGTCGCAATCAAGCAACAATTTAAAATCAGCCCTCATGTGTTCCTCGTGGCTTGCATTGAAATCGACTTCCCTGTCAAAAGGAGAAACAGGCGTATATCCTTTGTCTTGCAAATTGCATTTCAGTTCGGCTATTCTTTCTCCAACCTCATCCAAATCTCTACCCGTAATAGGCAGCGATATGTAGCATTTCTTTTCTTTCATAATTCAAACAAATAGCCACCGCCGATTGCTCGATGATGGCTAACTACAAATCAAACTTATATTATAGCAAAACTAAATACCTTTCCAATTAAGAATAAGAGGCTTGTGCGCATATTTATAATATGCGTGTTGTAATTCATGAATGTAAGAACAAACAGGGGTAAACCTTACATTTTCTCCAATTTGAACAACCCACCTATTAAAGTCGTATTGAAATCTATGTATATAGATATAGTTATCGCAAACCTTTAGCTTTAAATCTCTTACATCAAAGTCAATTTCAAATCCAAATCCTTCCATCACATCCTCATCTATTCTGATAGGTGCAATATCTTCAATATTAGTTTCCCAAATATCGCCTTCATTGCCATTAAAATCAAGATAAATAGTTCCGTCTGCAAAGATTGCAGAAACATACATAGGCATAGAGAAATTACCTGTAATCTCGCTATATTCCTGCACCCAATCGCCTATATGGATGTCATGCAATTTCAAATGATTTTTATACATACTCAAACAAATATCCTCCTTTTACTATTTTCCTTTGTCTGCAACTTTCGCAAATTCTTGAACTTGGTATGTTAAGTTTTTCGCTCGCTTCTTTTAAAGAGGAAAAGGTTAGCGTCTCACCATTGCGAGTTGTGCTAACCTTTCTCTTTCTGCATTGTGCTACGTGGTAAGCAGACTTTCTCTGTTTTTCTGTACACATCATAAATATTACCCTTATCTCGCAATTCTTATAAAATGAAAGCCATCTACAGCTTCTTCTGTGTCAAGCACACGTCGTATTCGATAGCCACTAATACCCAAATCTTTGGAGCAATCTCTAATTGTCTTGTATGTTTTCTCTGTCTCAAGACATCGCACGTTGATAGACCACTTCTTTTTTTGTGGAATAAATCTTTTTATGTTACCACACACGCTTCTTTCTTTAAAAACGTTGTGAATACCAGAGCAGTTACTTACAATTACAGAGTTGTTTTTAGATTCGTTTTTTCTTCTGTATTCCATAACAGAATATTCATTATGAAATATAGAAACATCTACAACTTTTCCTTTATCGTTTACAGCCGAACATAAAAACCTATCTATACTCCTCATAGTTATCAGATTAATATTAATGGTTACTAAAACTCCCTTTGGTGTATTAACAAATATGCACGTCTGACCGCTGCCTGACGCGCATACCAAAATTTCAAACTTCTGCTTTCTTACCAAATTTATTTATGACTCAAATACATCAAGGATGAAAGTCTTTGAAATACTTGCTATCTCATAATCAGCCATGCTTGCTGCATAAACGGTATTGATGACTGCGTTTCTCGCCGTTTCAAGAGAACTTGCCTGTATCAAGTGGAATGATGGCACTTTTTTTTCGCTACCGTCATTCTCATTTATTTCCTTAGTTAGTATTTTCACCTTGTAGAATTTATCATCCTTTGCATCATCGGAGAAACAAATCTCTTGATATTTAGGTCTTGCAACCGTCCTTACCGTTACACCTCCCTCAGTCGCATAAGGAAGTATCTCTTTGATTATGACCTCCTCTGCACTTCCGAAAGTAAGAGCCTCGACAACATACTTTTCCTTTACTTTCTTTATTTCTCCCGTGTCGTTCAGCTTAAGATAACTTATACCGCACTCAAACCATTCTGATGTTCTATTTCTCATATTAATTCTCTTTTTTAGGTCTTTTATTTCTTTATTTTCACCCATATCCTATTATTATTTTAACCCTGTTGAACCATATCCCCCATCCGCTCTATCGGTTTCACAAAGTTCTTCTACTTCCACAAAATCAATCGGGAGAGTGAAGCCAATCTTGCATTGCCCTATTCTGTCGCCTACGTTATACTTTGGCATATTGGGTAAAACGTGGTAGAAAACTGCAGAAACCTCGCCTGTATAGTTTTCATCCAGCGTCCCAACAGAATTACTCAACACCATTCCAGTCTTCCAAACAGAAGAACGTGGGCGAACATCAATGTCAAATTTCAATAGCATTTTAGAAGTATCAATACTCATTCTGTTCTCGTGATATACATTACCAAGTATCATAACATCTTCCGCTCCACGCTCGATTTGGAACGCAAGCCCAAGTCCGTATTTGTAAACATTTGGCGCAACCTCTTCGCACGATGTTGCGTACACGTCAAAACAGAAGTCGCTGTCATATTTTTTGTACGGCAACTTTGCCAATGGATTTAATTTCTTTACTTTTACTTTCATTCTATTTTTTTTATTTAATAATTGTCGTTTGCAATAATCTTCTATCTCCTCTCATGCACGCCCAAGTCGCAAGGAGTCTCTTCGCCGTCTTCATCGAAAGCATACATTTCTAATTCGCAAATACTTGCATATATTGTTACTCAAGGTCCTATTCCGTTGCTATGTCCACAATAAAAATCATCTTCTTGATAGCTTTCGATTTCTACACATCCGCTTGTTTGAGCAAACGTATTGTTTTCAATCTCTACTTCTATGTCAAACAAACCTTCATCACACCTATCAAGTATGGCTTCAGCGATAGAATAATCTGTATCATTCATATTCCTTACCGATTACAAGTCCTTTGCTCTCCACATATTTTTTAACCTCATTAAGGCTGTCAAAGCCAAAGTTTGGTACTCGCAAAAGTTGCCCCTCTGTCAGACTTACTATATCTTTAATGCACTTTAATCCTGCGTAAGTAAGGGTATTTGTAACTCTTTGCGAGAAGCCGACCTCGTAAATACTCTTTGCCAATATTTTCTCTAATTCGTTATTTTTATTTTTCATAAACACTAACTAAAATGGTAAAGCTCCTTGCCCCGGTTGAGGAAAAGGATCGTCTTTCTTATCTTTATTAAATACTTGCTTTTTCTCTATATTCACACTACTACATATACTACCAAAATCACCGTCATAAAACCTCGTTGTCATAGCATCAAAACCTACAATACACTGCCTTAATCCTGTGTTTCTTCCTTTTGCCCATATCAGTTCGGCTGTTCCATCTACATTCTTTACATTTGGAAAATCGTGATAGGTTGTTTTATTGCAGATTTCTGGTCTGTAAATAAAGAAAACATTATCAGATGCTTCTTGTATCTGACCTGAACCACGAATGCGAGCAAGTGTTGGGTAAGGATTTTCTCTATCCCTTGCAAGCTGCGAAAGTATCACGATGCACACATTGTTTGATTTTGCAATATCCTTTAGATTTCTTGCGACATATCCCAAAAATTGCTCTTGATTGTTTATTTTTCCTGTCGAGCAAAGTATCTGAATGTAGTCTATAATGAATAGTTTTGCTTTTTCTTTCCTCGCATTGCGTTGTATGCTCTCGGCTATCGCTTCGTATGTAGAAGTGGATTTATCGTCAAAATAGATAGGCAGCTTGCTTGTTTCATCTGCAACGGCAGATATTTTCATATATTGGTCAGTGGAAAGTTTTTTGTACTGAATTGTGCTTGAACTGAAATCGCACCTTGCGGAGTTTATTCTTGCAGCCAACTGTAATGATGTCATTTCCATTGAATAAATCATTACAGGGGTTTTATTTGATGCAGCGTTTACGGCGATGTTTATAGCTAAAGATGTTTTTCCAACCGAAGATTCTGCTGCTATTACGTTCAAATCAGTATATTGGAAACCACTAATATCATCAATCATTCTAAAGCCTGTATGTATGGAGGTATTCTCCGTTCCAAGCATATTGGCTTCCACCTTTTTTAGCAGATTATTGTTAGCATCTTCAAGTGATATAATTTCAGAAGTTTCCTCATCGGTCGTATTCAGAATATTCGTAAGTTGCAACTTAATATCATCAGTAGATACTGACAAATCGGTGCCAGACATTATCAATTTCTGTCCAAACTCCCAATACTGTCTTCTTGTGTGCAAATCGCAAAGAATTGCAACATTCTGCAAGAAAGTAACATCTGTAGCGATACAAGAACTTAACTCTACAATCTCAAAAGGCTGCCACGATACATTTTGCTTTTTTTCTAAAAAGAATTGAGTTACTGTAATCATATCGGCAACCTTTTCTTTCTTTATAATAGAAACAATAGCCTTGAACAGAGATTTGTTCTTCTCGCTCCAAAACAATTCGTTTTTTAATTTTCCGTTTGCTCTATAATAATTCTCATTGTTCATCAATAAGGCTGCAAGGACAGATTTTTCTGCTTCTTCGTTACTAAGCAGTTTATTTTCCATATACCTTATTATATATCATAAACACCCTCGTATATCTGTTGAAAGTTCTTTGGGTTGAAGATGAAGTCGTAACTTGCAGTGAAGCCTTTTGAACCGTTCAGTCGTGGGCTTGCTAGAACCTTCTCCATGACTAACCTCATCTGGTCATATTTTAAGCAGTATGCAATATTGAACCAAACTCTTCTTTGTTCTGTTAAACCGTTTTTCAAATCAACAGGATATATTTTGGTATCACGAACCATGTTGTTGAAACGCTCTATAAAACGATAAAACAAACTTCCCATGCTATCGTCGAGTAAGTTAGCATTGAATAATTTTACATCTACGCTTCCAATTCCGACTGAAATTGTTTCGTTTTCCCAAGTTCTTTGATTTAGGAATGTGGATAACTTTTGCCTATACTTGTATTCTGTAAGGGCAACATATTTGGGAACAAACTTGAAAACCTTTTCTTTTGTTTCCTCGTCAAAAGTATTCCACTTTTTTCTTAACCTATCCTTTGGACCCTCTTTTTTCTTATATAAATCCCATAGTTTTTCAAATGTAAAAGCTGTGCCCTTTGCTGTGCCCTTCTCAAAAAATGTAATTGAGTATTCACTTGTATTACAGACGTTTATGATTGTATTTTGCTGTGCCCTTTGCTGTGCCCTTCTCGCTTCTTGAGAGCTTAATTTTATGAGTTTTTTTTTAACCATAAAATCAATGGCATTTCGCACAACCTTTACAGATAGATTAGATACAGCAGATAGTGAGCGAATAGACAAATCGCATATTCCTTTTCTATTGACATTATCTAAAATGCAAGCAAACAAGTAATAGTAATTGGATTTACCATCGAATTTGGTTAAAATATCTATCGGAATGCTTATATCTTTTCTCATCCTTATCTCTACTGAATATTGAATAATTGATTAATATAGTTCAATTTTAAAATCTAAAATATCCTCATTATTCTCATTATTCTCGTTATGTTCCATTCCATTAACATTTCGCCAACATCTTTCAAAGAGACTTTCATATACTATCATTGTTATTTACTTGTATATCCTAAATTCGTTAAAACTTTCCGAATGAAAGCAACGCCTGTTTGATAGACAACCGTCTTAATGTTGATACAAATATCCCCATTTGGTTTGCTATACTTTTGCTCAATAGTTCTAAAATACCCACAGTCAATATATCTTTGCATCGGCAGATTACGCTCTGTCAATATCTTATTGCATCTAAGAATATCAAAAAGTTTGTTCCTTCCTATATTTTTGAAATTAAGCACATTGGCAACTGCTTTCATTTCGATTGCATCTTTGCTATCAGTAACAGCATCGAAAAACTCGGCTTTTGGCTTATTTTCTGCTATCAATCTTTGCTGTTCCTCTATCTTCTCTTGTTGTTTGGCTGCAAGGTATAAAGCCTGCGCAAAAGAAGTTGGCACTTTCGGCATATTCTGCTCTTTCATTTCAATAATTATCTTCTCCATTTGATTGAAAGCTGCAATATACCTTTCTTTGAACTCCATAGCTTTTTTCCCTGTATAACCCATAGCGAGGATAGTAAAACCGTCTCGAGTAATGACATACATAGGACGTTTCTCTCCTTTCAAATCAGTATAATTAGCCAGCTCAAAATTTAGCCGGTTAAATTCTTCACTACATTGCAACTCCCGAATGTCTTTCAAAACATTCTTATGTTCCTTACCGAAAGTTTCTGCAATTTTCAAACTTGTTGTTAAAACCTTACCACTCTCACTTCTAAAGACTAAATTACTCTCACTCATATATTCATTCGTATGGCTAAACTTACTTATTTCGTGCATTTCCCGTAAAAATTAAAAAAGCCCCACCGGAAGGCAGGGCTTGATTAAATCTTAGAACGGAAGCTGATCGTCTTGTGGTGCAGGCTGTTGCTGTGGCACACCTTGATTATTCACTTGTGGAGGGAATTGCTGTTGTGATGGTTGTTGAGCTTGCTCTGGTTGCGGATTAGCATGCGCTACTTGATTGCCTTGCTGTTGCGAGTTCCTATCAACTTTCCAACAATTTATAGAGTTGAATACTTTATCTTTCCATTCGTTTGTACTGCAATCAAGGTGAACACGAACACGCTCACCCTCCTGAATATTCATTGAAGATATTTTTTCTTCTCCAAAAATTTGAAAACATATCGAAGAGGGGTATTGAGAATTACCACCCTCTTCAGTTATAACATATTCTTGTTTAACCCAAGCATTACCCGTTCTCGATGAAGTACCCTCTACCTTTGGAAGGACTTTCGTAATTGTACCAATAATCTGTATATCCATTGTTTATTTTGTTTGTTGTATAAAATACTTGAAATTCACTTCGCGTCAAAAGACAAATCATTGATAGTTCTGTGGAACTCCAATTTTTCATCCTTGCAAAGTTCGTTTATCTCTTTCTTAATCTCTTTTGACACTTCTTCGGAAATCTCACAGAAAAGAGCAGAGCTTGGTTCTGTGTGTACAGATTTCTTTCGCTCATTTATCTGCTTGATTATATCGTAAACATCTATCATAGTGCATAGGGCAGGACTCGAACCTGCATGGACTATATCAAGTGTTAGCCGTTACCTACAAAGAGTAGCACAAATCTTAATATTTTCACTCGACTTATTGGAACATACCATGTTAGAGGTGTTTATACGGCTTCTGTCATAATGGTCTCTCCCATGTTCCATCCTCACCGATTTAAGTTTAGCGTCTGCCAATTCCGCCACCTATGCGTAATAAAAAGGTTAGCTATCTTCACAGACTGCTAACCATAAAAAATAAACATCTAAATTAAACATTATAAATTCTTCCTCCTTGCATATTCTGCGATGAGGAGTGAATCAGACTTGTTGTCATCAAGATTTTTACACCTTTCACTACGTCTCAAATCAACATCGGGGAATAACCGCCTTGAAGCGTTGAACGAAGTAGCTTTAGTATTTATATCCTTGACTTTAATTTCTTTATCTTTGCGCATCATCGTCTTATACGATACGACCATATCAGAGTTTATCCAAATCTCCTTTTGCCAAGTCTTTGGTGGAACAAGGTGGTATGGTGTCTCCAATGCTACAAGTATGCCTTTTAGAATACCAAAAATCTGACCGAAAGAGAATGTCGCTTTGGCTGAAGAGCCGAATATTGCGTGTATCTCTTCCATGCAAGCAACTACATTTCCATTCGACCTATCCTTTATTCGTCTTAACTCTCTGGCTAATCCAAGCTCGTCATTGTCAGATATAGAAATAAATTCTTTTGAATTATCAGGGTAGATTACGGTGCAGAAACCCTTACTGCCAGGGTCTATGCCTATGAATGTTTTGTCTTTCATATATTTTGTTTTATGACCTTACATAGTCGTCCCTCAAGAACTCGACTTACAACCAGCAAATGGTATTGGATAACACCTTTGTTTCGTTAAAGTTGGAATCCACTCCTTGAATACTCCATTTT